>Ga0164295_10000075_pt1 | contig 85123 bp, 73 predicted proteins | sample GEODES006metaG_FD_111798 | JGI IMG/M metagenome (GOLD analysis project Ga0164295, IMG submission 111798) | Oligotrophic lake water microbial communities from Sparkling Lake, Wisconsin, USA - GEODES006 metaG | ecosystem: Environmental > Aquatic > Freshwater > Lake | place: USA: Sparkling Lake...
CCGCCCATCCCGCCCATCCCGCCCATCCCGAGCCCCACCGATCTTTTTAATACCGCTGCCCAAGGCGTTGGCTATGCGAACGCTGCTGCGGCACAGGCGGCTGGCTATGCAGATAAGGCCGCCATGGAGGCGGCGAATATCACGGCAAAGGCCAACAATTGGGGGAACTTAGCGCAGGCTGATACTATGTCGAAAGCAGCGGGTTACAGTAACTATGTTGCGGCAAAGGCGAATGGCTATTCAGATAAGTTCGCTTTGGAAGGGGCGGTAGGCTTGGCATCTGCCAACGAATGGTCGAACCTTGTCGCCGCTGATACAGCCTCGAAAGCAATGGGTTTCACAAACTATGCTGCGCGTATGGCCGCTGACAGTGTCACTGTTGGTCGGGACCAGTATGAGGGTCTCCGGAATAGCGCTTTGCAGGCCTATACCAGCGGGTCCAATACGGCAAAAGGCCTTTACGAAAGTGCGCGTAGTACTGTTGCACCGTACCAGAGTACGCCTCGGAGTTTCGCACAATATTTTGCCCAAGTTTGCTGGGGACCGGCTCAACAAAACCTTGGCAAGATCACCCCCTTCGTCAACAGGGCCCTGGCACTTCAAGGAGAGCCACAGAGGGCGGTTTATCGCATGCTTCGCACACTTGGCCGTGGCAGTACGCCAGACCGGCAAACTTTGCGAGATATGAAGGTTATTGGTCAGGCACTCGGTATGGTTACCGCCAATGGCCTTGCGCTGGTTGGCAATGCGTACCAGTCGAACTGGGGCATTTCTCTTGGCGCTTCGGGCGGCTGGGTTGGCGGTGTGAACAGCTCGGTGAGCTTTTCAATGGACACCTACCCCACCAACGGGCAGTATAAAATGGCAATCGCAGTCAACTCCGGGGTTCAGGTTGCGGCCGGTACCGGCACGCTCGCGCCCGGTGCCTCTATCGGCTTCGGCCTTGGCTGGGGCCCAGGTAGCTCTGTGGATGCATCCGGCGTGACGATGACCGCTGGCGGCGCCCTAGGCGGGGTCGACGTGAGCGCACAATGGACCATCCCGCCATCGCTGGCTGAGACGATGTTGAACGATGCAAGAAGGGGCACTTTCAGCTTGGAGACCTTGCAGGCTGCCGCGACGCAGCAGGTGCGGTCCAACATCGAGACGGTTTGTCAGCTACCGGGCATTTCCGCAGGCGTTGGCATGGCGACCCCCGGGAACTTGGGCGATCTGACGTTCAGCCCCGGTTACACCCATGTGGTTTGGACGGGTTCTGTGAACCAATAATTTGATCCCGTCATGCGTTGCATGACGGGCTGTCAATAAGATGGTGGGAGTGGTTGTGGGCACAAAGCTTGCGCTGCGTCGGATCTCGATCCGGCACGGGGCAAGCGGCGTGCACCATCGACCACTCCCATTATCTGTTATGGGCGGTGTCGCCCCGGCCGCCATTTGCGCGCCATTGCCGGGCGATACCGGTTTTACAGCTATGGCGATTCCAGCCTGCTCTTGCCCCCCGCTTCCGAATAGGGTCTGATGCCCTCACCCCGCGCTAGGACGGGGAGGGAGAGGGATATCATGACTGAAGCACCGCAGGCCGCCGCGCCGCCGTCGCCTATTGCCGGATTGGGCGTTGTTGCCATCATTGTCGCCGCCATTGTTGGCTGGGCCATCCTTGGCAGCTTCATTGTTGATGAATTGTCGTTGTTCGGCGGTTTCCTGATGCTCTGGCATTATGCGAACATGGAACAGCTTGATATCAAACGCCTTCCCGCAGCCTTGCTTGGTGCTGTTGTCGGCCTCCTGCTGGCTTGGCAGGTCGTCTATCTCACGCAGCTTTATGGTAGCACAGGCACGATCATCGGCCTGTTGGTGATGGTTGTTGGCATCTATCTTCAGGTCATCAACATCCTGCCGATGCTGTTCAATGCGTCGGCGATGCTGTTCCTGACGGTCGCCGCAGCGCCTCTTGTCCAACTGAAGGTCAACTTCATCAATCTCGGCATTTCGACCGTCGTCGGCGGGCTGTTCTTCGCAGGCTTTATCGAAGCCGTGAAGTGGATCGCCACCAAGTTGATGACGCCTGCGGCCACGACCGCTCAGTAGATCGTATAGCCACCGTCAATAACCAGCGAGTCTCCCGTGTGGAAGCGGGAGGCTTTGCTGGCGAGGTAGACGGCGATCCCGGCAAAGTCGGCGCCGTCGCCCCAGCCGCCCATCGGCACGCGACCAATGACGCGTTCATTGAACTTGTCATTGTCCTGCATCGGCGCCGTCATGTCGGACCGGATCCAGCCGGGCAGGATCGAATTGACGGTGATCGCGTGACGCCCGAGTTCGACCGCCATGGCGCGGCACATGGACACGACGGCGCCCTTGGTCGCGCCATAATGTTCATTGCGGGCAGCACCATGGACGGCGGCAGTTGACGCGATGCCGACCAGCGAGCCCCCGCGGTCTCCGGCCGCGCCGCGGTCTACCATGTGGCGGGCCGCCTCGCGCAGGGTCGCAAAGACGCCGTGGACGTTGATCGATTCCAGCTTCTTGAAGTCATCGATGCTAATGTCGAACATGTCCCGCTTGGACTGACCGATACCAGCATTTGCAATCGCCTGATCGATCCGGCCAAATTCGGACAGGATGTTGGCCATGCCTTTCTTGACGGCGGCTTCATCAGCAACATCGACAATGGCTGCGCGCACCGTGCCACCATGGGCCGAAAGCTGCGCGACGGCGGCTTCGTTCTTCGATGCATTGGTGCCCCAGATGACAACGCTCGCGCCGTGCTTGGCCAAGCCTTCAGCCATGCCAAGGCCAATGCCGCCATTACCGCCCGTGACGAGCGCGACCTTGCCGGTCAGATCGAACAGATTACCCATGGCTGCAACTCTCCTGTGTTTGGGGTCCAAACACACGAGGGGAGGGCCGCTGTCAATTGTCAGTCCGCCGTTTCCAGCTGTTCCGAAAGCTCCAGCCAGCGCTGTTCGGCGGCGTCCACCTGCGTGTTCACTTCGCCGCGCAGGCGGGAGAGGTCGCCCATCGTCATCTTGGCATATTTGGGTGATGCCTTGTCAGGCGCGAACATGGCTTCGTCGATGGCGTTCCGCTCTTTGGTCAGGCGTTCCAGCTCAGCTTCAGCGGCGCTGACATCCTTGCGGAGTTGCTGCGCCTTTTGACGATCCTGCGCTTGTGAGGCCCGGTCACCCTTCTTGCCACCCTTGGCGCCGCCATCAGCTTTGGGTTGGTTCTTGCCGAGGATGAAGTCGGTATAGTCTTCGATGCTGCCCGAGAATTCCTTGGCCGTGCCGTTGTCGACTAGAACGAGCCGATCTGCGGTCAGTTCCAGCATGTGCCGGTCATGGCTGACGAGCACGACAGCGCCAGAATAGCCGTTGAGTGCCTGAACGAGGGCTTCGCGCGCATCGACGTCGAGGTGGTTCGTCGGCTCATCGAGGATGAGCATATGTGGCGCTTCCCGCGTGATGAGTGCCAGCGCTAGGCGTGCGCGTTCCCCACCGGAGAGCTTCTTCACTTCGGTTGTGGCCTTCTGGCCCGAAAAGCCAAAACGACCCAGCTGCGCGCGGACGGCTGCGGGCGTCGCGCCCTGCATCTGGCGCGTCATGTGCTCGAGCGGCGTGTCGTCGCCATCCAGCTCTTCGACCTGATATTGGGTGAAATAGCCGACGCGCATTTTGCCAGCGGCGTTCATCGCGCCGTCCATCGGCGCCAACTGGGCGGCGAGCAGGCGCGCGAGCGTCGTCTTGCCATTGCCGTTGCGGCCAAGCAGCGCGATCCGGTCATCGGGGTCAAGCCGCAGGTTCAGCCGTTCAAGGATCGGCGTGCCGGCGGCGTAACCCACGCTAGCCATATCAAGCGTGATGAGCGGCGGCCGCAGTGGATCGGGATCGGGAAAGTCGAAGGACAGGGTTGGGTCTTCCGCCATTGCCGCAATGGGCTGCATCCGGGCGAGCGCCTTGACGCGCGACTGGGCCTGCTTGGCGGTGCTGGCGCGGGCGCTGTTGCGGGCAATAAAGTCCTGCAGCTTGGCGCGCTGGGCGTCTTGCGACGCCTTGGCGGCGGCCAACTGCGCCGCGCGTTCGGCGCGCTGGCGTTCGAAAGAGTCATAGCCGCCTGTGTAGAGCGTGACCTTGCCGCCTTCGAGATGCAGGATATTGTCGACGACGTTGTTCAGCAGATCGCGCTCATGGCTGATGACGACCATCATGCCTGGATAGGCTTTTAGGAAGCTTTCCAGCCACAGTGTCGCTTCAAGGTCCAAGTGGTTCGACGGCTCGTCGAGCAGCAGAAGGTCGGGCTCGGAAAAAAGCAGAGCGGCAAGTGCCACACGCATTTTCCACCCACCCGAATAGCTGTCGAGCGGACGCTGCTGCATCTCTTCATCAAAGCCGAGGCCGACGAGAATGCGCGATGCGCGGGCATTGGCGGTGTAGGCGTCAATGGCGTTCAGGCGCTCATAGATCTCGCCCAGCCGGTCCATGTCCTCACAGTTTTCGGACTCAAGCATGAGCGCTGCCCGCTCCACGTCCGCAGCCAGCACGGTGTCGATGGGTGTCGCGTCGCCGCTCGGCGCTTCCTGAGCTATATAGCCGATGCGCGTGTTGCGGGGCATTTCCATGCTGCCATCATCGGGGTCCAGCGCACCGATCATGACTTTCATCAGCGTGGATTTACCCGCGCCATTGCGCCCGATCAGCCCGATCCGGCTGCGCGGGGGGAGGGCCGCGGAAGCGCGGTCAATGATGGTGCGCCCGCCAAGGCGCACGGTGATCCCGTTGAGGTTGAGCATATCCGGCGGCTGCTACAAGATTTCGCTGCAGATGCGAAGGGATTCGCATCCACCGGGCAAATTGTGCTCAATGCAAGGACGGAGGGCTGTCCTTTGGTTATCGGGTTGGGAGAGGAGGCCGTGTTGAAATCCGGGCTCAAAATAGTATGCAAAACATACAATCTTTGATCTAGGATAAACCGTGCGCGCGCCTTATAGGCCGCGCAGCATGACAAAGCCGCGCTTCGATTTTCAGATTTCTGCGACCGACGGGAAGGCCCGGACGGGCGTCATCCACATGAAGCGCGGGGATATTCGTACGCCTGCCTTCATGCCTGTTGGCACGGCCGCGACCGTCAAGGCGATGAAGCCCAAGGATGTGCGCGCGCTGGGCGCTGACATCATTCTTGGCAACACCTATCATCTGATGCTCCGCCCCGGTGCGGAACGGATGGACCGGCTAGGCGGGTTGCACAAATTCATGGGCTGGGACCGCCCGATCCTAACCGACAGCGGCGGTTATCAGGTGATGAGCCTCGCTTCGCTGCGGAAAATCACTGAGGACGGTGTCAAATTTGCGAGCCATCTCGATGGGTCGCGCCATTTGTTGACGCCGGAACGCTCGATGGAAATCCAGCGCCTGCTTGGTTCCGATATCGTAATGGCTTTCGATGAGTGTCCCGCTCATGGGGTGCCACGCGAGGTCGCCGAAAAGTCGATGGAAATGTCGATGCGCTGGGCCAAACGTTCGCGCGACGCCTTTGATGCGGGCGGCGACCATGCGGCGCGGTCTGCACTGTTCGGGATCCAGCAGGGGTCTTTGGACGAAGAACTGCGCAAACGCTCGGCTGATGCGCTCATTGAGATAGGCTTTGATGGCTATGCCATTGGCGGGCTTGCTGTCGGAGAAGGGCAGGAGGCGATGTTCGCCACGCTCGATTTCGCGCCGGACCAATTGCCGGTCGATCGGCCACGTTACCTCATGGGCGTTGGCAAGCCGGATGATCTGGTGGGGGCGGTCGAACGTGGGGTCGATATGTTTGACTGCGTGTTGCCGACGCGTTCCGGGCGGAACGGTCAGGCTTTCACCTGGGATGGCCCGGTCAACATTCGTAATGCGAAGTTTGCGGAAGACTTGTCGCCGCTGGACCCCAATTCACCGGTGGGGGAGTGGAGCAAGGCTTATCTCCACCACCTCGTCCGATCCGGCGAGATGCTTGGCGCGATGCTGATGACCGAGCACAATTTGTGGTTCTACCAGCAGCTCATGGCGGCGATGCGGGATGCGATTGCACAAGGTGCGTTCTCCGCATTCGCAGCCGAATTCAGAGCGCGTTACAAGAAGGCTGCTTAGCGCGGGGTTTTGCCCGCGGATGTCCAGTCTTGCAGGGCCTTCATCATCTTGGGCACATGCTCCCGATAATCAAGCGCCGACCAGACCGAGATGATCTTCCCCGATGGGGAAATCAGATAAGATGTCCTGTTGGTCTTGCCTGTGATGCTGAGCTTCACATCATAGCCCCGGATCACAGCCTTTGAAGCAGAGGCAACGGCAAACTTGCTGCGGCATTCCGAAGTCGAAAACTTCGCCAGTGTCTCAACTTTGTCTGATGACATACCTACAACAGTTGCGCCGAGTTTGCGGAAATCGTCAGTTGCTTCGGCAAACTGGTTTGCCTCAACCGTGCAACCCGGCGTGAAGGCTGCAGGGAAGAAGTAAAGGACAACGGGCCCCTTCTTGAGTTGATCGGCCAAGGAGAAATTAAACTCTTTCCCGGCCATCGCACCCTTGGTGGAGAATGCCGGAGCTGAACTGCCAGCGGGTAAGGCAGCAAAAGCCGGAGTTGACAGGGCTAAGGCTGTTATGAGAGCGAAAGCGCGCATTATGGAATCTCCTCTATCCCATTAACCTATGGCGTAGAGGTTGATATGGCCAGCACCCATTGGTGCGCTTGACACCAAATCGCGGAACTTATAAAGAAGCACATCCCATATCACCGTGATCACGGCGACGCCTTCTCGCGCTCGTCGTGTTTATGCGTTGAAATGGGTGTCACAGCGTCGAGATAGGCCGGCCTTGCCCGCTGGCTTGTGGAGCAGGAGAAACTTAAAAATGGCACGTATTGCGGGTGTTAACATCCCGACCAACAAGCGCGTTTTGATCGCGCTTCAGTATATCCATGGTATTGGCCAGGCCAAAGCCAAGGAAATCGTCACCAAGCTGAACATCGATGAAGCGCGTCGCGTTCAGGATTTGTCGGACACAGAAGTCCTGCACATCCGCGAAGCGATCGACGCCGACTATACGGTGGAAGGCGATCTTCGTCGCGAAACCTCGATGAACATCAAGCGCCTGATGGACCTCGCGTCCTATCGTGGCCTTCGTCATCGTAAGGGTCTTCCGGTTCGTGGCCAGCGCACGCACACAAATGCGCGCACCCGGAAGGGCAAGGCCAAGCCGATCGCAGGCAAGAAGAAGTAATTCACGGCCGTCTGAGAGACGGTCGCGCATTGCTTTTCCTCACCGCTGTTTCAGCATTCGAGATAAAGTCAGGATTTCCTTATGGCACGCGAACCACAGCGCCTTCGTCGGCGGGAACGCAAAAACATCACGTCTGGCGTCGCGCACGTCAACGCAAGCTTCAACAACACCATGATCACCATCACCGACGCGCAGGGCAATGCCATTGCGTGGTCGTCAGCTGGGCAGATGGGCTTCAAGGGCAGCCGCAAGTCGACGCCTTATGCCGCTCAGGTTGCCGCTGAAGACGCGGGCAAGAAGGCCGCGGAACACGGCGTCCGTACGCTTGAAGTCGAAGTGAAGGGCCCTGGCTCGGGTCGCGAATCGGCACTGCGCGCGTTGCAGGCTGTTGGCTTCACCATCACGGCCATCCGTGACGTGACGTCGATCCCGCACAACGGCGTTCGTCCGTCGAAGCGTCGCCGCGTCTAATTCGGCTTCCACCGGGTCTGCATGACGTGGGCCCGGTAACAAGTTTCAATCGGTGGCTGGCGGACGCGCTTTCCACCCAACCCCAAGGGGAACACCGTGGCAGTTAATCTCAAGAACTGGCAGGAACTTAAAAAGCCCGACACTCTGGAAAAGAAGACCAGTGGCGATCCGCTGCGCAAGGCGACCTTTGTCGCTGAACCGCTGGAACGCGGCTTTGGTCTGACTTTGGGCAACGCGCTGCGTCGCGTTCTGCTCTCGTCACTTCAGGGTGCGGCCGTAACGTCGATCAAGATCGAAAACGTGCTGCATGAATTTTCGAGCCTCGCTGGCGTCCGCGAAGACGTGACGGACATCGTCCTGAACGTGAAGCAGATCGCACTGCGCATGCAGGGTGATGGCCCGAAGCGTCTTCAGTTGTCGGCCACCGGCCCGGCTGACGTGAAGGCTGGCGATATTGCAGTGTCTGGGGACATCGAAGTGATGAACCCTGAACTGGTGATTTGCCATCTCGATCAGGGCGCGACGCTCAACATGGAACTGACGGCTGACGTCGGTAAGGGCTATGTCCCTGCCGCATCGAACCGTCCGGCAGACGCGCCCATCGGTCTCATTCCGGTCGATGCGCTCTACTCGCCGGTCCGTCAGGTCTCGTACAAGGTGGAAAACACCCGCGTCGGCCAGGAACTGGACTATGACAAGCTGACCCTGACCATCGAAACCGATGGCACGGTCACGCCGGATGATGCCGTTGCTTACGCCGCGCGCATCCTTCAGGATCAGCTCCAGCTCTTCGTCCACTTCGACGAAGCTCTGGCCCAGTCCTCGCAGCTTATCGGCATGGCCGCACCCTCAAGTGCGCCGGAATCGTCAAGCGACTCCAACCAGATCAACCGCTTCCTTCTCAAGAAGGTGGACGAGCTGGAATTGTCGGTCCGTTCGGCAAACTGCCTTAAGAACGACAACATCATCTACATTGGCGATCTGGTTCAAAAGACCGAAGCCGAAATGCTCCGCACGCCGAACTTCGGCCGCAAGTCCTTGAACGAAATCAAGGAAGTGCTGTCGTCCATGGGCCTGCGTCTCGGCATGGACATCCCCGGATGGCCGCCCGAGAACATCGAAGACATGGCCAAGAAGCTCGAACAAGAGCTGCTTGGTTGATCCTTCGCCCGGCGTTCGCGCCGGGCGCATTGGGCAAAGGGCGGTGGCCCGCAACACCGCCTGGCTAGGGGTACCTCACACGGCCCCCTGACGAACGAAAAGGAAGTTAAAATGAGACATCGTAGTGGCGGCCGTAAGCTTCAGCGCACCTCGGCCCACCGTATTGCCCTGTTCCGCAACATGTCGGCAGCGCTTATCAAGCACGAACAGATCACCACGACCCTCGCCAAGGCGAAGGAACTGCGTCCGTACGTTGAAAAGCTGATCACGCTGGCGAAGAAGGGTGGCCTGTCCAACCGTCGTCTGGCGCATGCCCGTCTTTTGAACGATGCGCAGTTGATCAAGCTGTTTGACGTTCTTGCCGAGCGTTACAAGGATCGCAACGGCGGCTATACCCGCGTCATCAAGGCCGGTATCCGTGCCTCGGACGCCGCTCCTATCGCCATCATCGAATTCGTTGATCGTGACGTGAGCGCCAAGGGTCAGGACTCCGGTCCGGTCTACACGTCGGAAGATATGGAAGAAGCTGCCTAAGCAGTTTTTGCCAACCGGCGAAAACAAGAAGCCCCGCAGAAGTGCGGGGCTTTTTTGTTGAGGCTTAAGGAGGGACGTCGTTTGTCGGCGGGCTTCTACCAGATCGAATAACCCCCATCGACGGCGATTGTCTGGCCGGTCATAAAGCCTGCGTTCCCGCTACACAGCCAGAGGATGGTGCCGGCAATGTCCTGCGGCACGCCGAGCAGTCCCATGGGTGTCATCTGCGCCATTTGGTCCATGTCAGCCTTGTTTTCCGGCGCGCTCGTGATTGCGGTATCCCCAATGCCGCCCGGGCAAATGGCATTTACGCGGATGCCTGCACGGGCATAGTCGATGGCTGCTGCACGCGTCAGACCCAGCACGCCGGATTTTGAGGCCGAATAGGAGGCAAGACCTGGCCCGCTGACCAAAGCCATGACGGACGAGATGTTAACGATAGCGCCGCCATCGCCTTGTTTCAGCATCTGCGCGCATTCATATTTCAGGCAAGCCCAGACGCCTTTGAGGTTGACCTCTATGGTGCGGTCCCAGTCTTCTTCCGTCATCTCAGCAATGGGGGCGCCTCTCGGGGCGATCCCGGCATTGTTGACGGCGATGTCGAGCCTTCCGAAATGGCCAACGGCCTTGGCCACAAGTGCTTCAACTTGGTCCGTCTTGCCAACATTGGCCGCAACGAAAATCGCCTGTCCGCCCGCAGAAACAATGTCATGCGCGGTGGCTTCACCGGTTTCGACGGCGATATCTGCGAGAACGACCTTAGCGCCTAATTCTGCGAATGTTTTGGCGGTGGCCCGTCCGATGCCGGTTGCAGCGCCCGTCACAATAACAGTCTTGTCGTTAAACCCTGTCATCTTCTGCCCCCAAAAAAACGGGGCCCGAAGGCCCCGCTTGATTACTGATCGAGGAACGACCGCATCTTGCGGGACCGGCTCGGATGCTTGAGCTTCCGAAGCGCTTTCGCTTCGATCTGCCGGATGCGTTCACGGGTGACCGAGAACTGCTGGCCGACTTCTTCCAGCGTGTGATCGGTGTTCATGCCGATGCCGAAGCGCATGCGCAGCACGCGCTCTTCACGTGGGGTGAGGCTGGCCAGCACGCGGGTGACGGTTTCCTTGAGGTTCTGCTGAATGGCGGCATCCACGGGGATGACGGCGTTCTTGTCCTCAATGAAATCGCCCAGGTGCGAATCTTCCTCATCGCCAATCGGCGTTTCGAGCGAGATCGGCTCCTTGGCGATCTTCATCACCTTGCGAACCTTTTCGAGCGGCATCGACAGACGCTCGGCCATTTCTTCCGGGGTCGGCTCGCGGCCCGTTTCGTGGAGGAACTGACGGCTGCAACGGACCAGCTTGTTGATCGTTTCGATCATGTGGACCGGAATACGGATCGTGCGCGCCTGATCTGCGATGGAACGCGTGATTGCCTGACGGATCCACCAAGTGGCGTAGGTCGAGAACTTGTAGCCGCGGCGATATTCAAACTTATCGACCGCTTTCATCAGGCCGATATTGCCTTCCTGAATGAGGTCGAGGAATTGCAGGCCGCGGTTAGTGTATTTTTTGGCGATGGAGATGACGAGGCGAAGGTTCGCCTCCACCATTTCCTTCTTGGCGATGCGCGCTTCACGCTCCGCCTTTTGCACCATGTTCACGATACGACGGAATTCCGCCAGCGACATGCCGGTCGCTTGCGCGATTTCTGAAATCTCGGTGCGAATACGTTCGACATTGCCGCCTTCGTTTTCGGCGAACGCAGCCCATTTCTTGTCGATGGTGCGGACGCCTTCGAGCCAGTTTTCGTCGAGCTCATGGCCCATATAGCTGTCGAGGAACGACTTACGCGCCACGCGGTGACGTTCGGCCAGACGGAGCATCTGCCCGCCCAGTGCGGTCAGGCGACGGTTGTAGCTGTACAGCTGGTCAACCAGATACTCGATCTTGGAGTTGTGGAACTGAACGCTTTCAACTTCGGCGGTCAACTCTTCGCGCAGCTTGTGGTACTTTTTCTCGTCATTGGCCGGGAAACCGTCACCCGCCGAGAGCGCTTCCATCCGCGATAGCTGGAGCTTCCCGAATTTCTTGTAGATCGACGTGATGCGCGCAAACCGCTCAAGCGCTTCTGGCTTCAGCGTTTCTTCCATTTGGGCCAGGGAAAGGGTGTTGTCTTCCTCTTCCTCTTCGGCCGCCGCCTTCATCCGACGTTCAATCATGCCGTCTTCATCTTCCTCGCCATCGGCGGGGGCTTCTTCGGCAACGTCTTCTTCTTCCTTGTAAGTCGGGCCTGCGTTCTTTTCAGAAATCTCGCCGTCGCCGTCTTCTTCCTCATCGGTCAGCGCTTCAGGGGCAGGGCCCTTGGAGAGCATCGCTTCGAGATCAAGGATTTCACGCAGCTGCATCGTGCCTTCGTTCAACGCGGTCGACCAGTCGATGATCGCGTTGAAGGTGATCGGGCTTTCGCACAGGCCGAGGATCATGGTGTCACGGCCAGCTTCGATGCGCTTGGCAATGGCGATTTCGCCTTCGCGGCTCAGCAGTTCAACTGCGCCCATTTCGCGCAGGTACATGCGAACCGGATCGTCGGTGCGGTCGACGACTTCCTTCTTCTTTTCAATTTGGGGTGCACCCATCGGATCGGCAGCATCAACGGCTTCGACCTCTTCTTCAGGCTCCGCCTCGTCGCCATCTTCGGCGGCTTCGTCATTTTCGACGATGTTGACGCCCATATCGTTGATCGCGGCCATCACGTCTTCGATCTGCTCAGAAGACATCTGGTCCTGCGGGAGAGCTTCATTCAGCTCGTCATAGGTGATGTAACCACGCTTCTTGGCGCGGGCGATCAGCTTTTTGACTGAAGCTTCGTTCAGGTCGATGAGCGGTGCATCAACGCTGTCCTTGTCCATCATTTCCGCAGTGTCAGTTTTGGCCATGTGACCCGGTGTACCCTTCTTCAATCGCCGTTCTCATCCCGTTCAGCGAGCGATGCCAATTTTGCATCCGCTTCACGGCGCGCCTCCAGCAGGCGCATTTGTTCGGCAAACCCTGTTTCGTCCCAGTTTTCGGCGAGGCGAGCCGTTGCTGCTGCCAGCGCCGCGTCGAGTTCCGGCCGCGCGGCGAGCGCTTCGATCGCCATCCCCAAATCCCTCCGGGCGGGCTCCGGATTTGCCTGCCGCCGTGTGAAGGAAAAGGCAAGCCCATTCGCATCGACCAACTGTGCCGCAAGACCGCCGAAACCGCCACTTTCGCATATGGTGATCAATGCCTGAGAATCAAGCGTGGGATCGTCATATGCGGCCTCGAGAAGAATGTTCCGCAAGCCTTCAAGTTCCCGGTCGGGCAAGGCGAGTGCTGATAGTGCCTCGGCGCAGGCCAGAATGACCGTCGGATGGTGCAGCAGACCCGCCAGAATGGCGCGCGCATAGATCGCATCGATGCCGCCGCCACTGATGGATCGGGTGGCGTTGGTCGGCGCCGCCTCATAGGCTTGGAAGCGCCCGCCCCGCTGGCCGGGACGGCGGGGTTCAAAGCGTCGCTGCTCGAAACGGGGCTGGGCCGGGCGCCGAAAGGCATCATCAAAACGCTGCCTAAATTCGAGGTCGTATTGTTCTCGAACAGAACCATTTTCAATAACTTGTGTATGATTTCTAAGGCGTTGCCTTAATCCTGCTCGTGCCTCCGGCGTCGCCAATGGCTCAGCTTCAAGCTCGTTCCGCCACAGCCGGTCGACCAGCGCCTCCGGCTTGTCGAGCAGCGCATCCATCGCCGCCCGTCCGCTCGATTTGATGAGATCATCCGGATCTTGACCTTGCGGCAGGGTGACAAAGCTCAACGAACAAGCGGGCGCCAAGCCGGGCAAAGCGCGGCCAATCGCCCGCACAGAGGCCTTTTGCCCGGCTGAATCGCCATCAAAACAGAGGATGGGCGCGTCAGATAGGCGCCACAGCCGCGCAATCTGGTGTTCGGTCAGGGCAGTGCCGAGCGGCGCGACAGCGTCTTCAATGCCCGCCTGCGCCAGCGCGATGACGTCCATATAGCCTTCGACGACGATGACGCGATTGGTCTTGCGGTTGGCGGGGCCGGCCCGGTCGATATTGTAGAGCGTCCGCCCTTTGTCGAAGAGCGGCGTGTCTGGGGAGTTGAGATATTTGGGCTCGCCAGCCCCCAAGATGCGGCCCCCAAAGGCGATGACCCGCCCGCGCGCATCGCGGATGGGGATCATCAAGCGACCACGGAACCGGTCGTAACTGTCCTTGTCGTCGACTTTGATGAGGAGACCTGCCTCAATCAGCATGTCCTCGCCGAAGCGGGCGAGGGCCGTCTTCAGATCGCCGCGGCTATCAGGGGCATATCCCATGCCGAATGTGGAAATTGTTGCGGGCTTGATGCCACGCTGCTGCAGATACTGCCGCGCTTCGCCGCCCTTAACACCCTGTAATTGCTCAGTGTACCAACTGGCGGCGGCTGCCATGACGTCATGAAGCGAATTGGCCAGCTCCGCCTTTTCGGCAGCACGCGGGTCTGGCGCTGGAACCTCCAGGCCGGCCGCTTCGGCCAGTTCCTTGACCGCGTCCATAAACGGCAGACCGCGCTGGTCGGTCATCCAGCGGATCGCATCGCCATGCGCGCTACAGCCAAAGCAGTGGTAGAAGCCCTTTTCGTCATTGACGTAAAAGCTCGGCGTCTTCTCATTATGGAACGGGCAGCAGCCCTTAAATTCCCGACCGGCCTTCGTGATTTTCACCGTGCGCCCGATCAACGCAGAGAGCTGCGTCCGCGCGCGTAATTCATCGAGCCAGGCAGGGGAGAGGGTCACTACTTAGCCCCTCCCTTCCAAGGGAGGGGTTGGGGTGGGTGTATACCGCCGCTCAGGCAAGGCCGCTGCAATCTGAACAATGCGCGTCAAAACACCATCCATGTTCCGCATGACATCATCATTTGTGAAGCGGATCACGAAATATCCCATTTTTTGAAGGTCCTGACTGCGCAGCCGATCCCTATCTTCGTCTACATGCGTGTCCCCGTCAATTTCGACGATGAGGCCAATGCGAGGACAACAGAAATCGCAGATGTACGTGCCGACCACAGTCTGGCGGCGGAACTTCAGGCCATTTAACTGGCTGTTAGACAGATGGCGCCAGAGCAGCCTCTCAGGCTCGGTGGGCTCACGCCGCATGGCACTCGCGAACGCGCCTCTTCTGGCATTTATTCTGAGTGCCATTCACCCACCCCAACCCCTCCCTTCGAAGGGAGGGGCTTTACAACCTCAGCTCAAAGCCGCCTTCACCAGCGCACTCGCCTTGGACATGTCGAGCGACGACGCGTGGCGTTCCTTCAGGACGGCCATGACTTTGCCCATATCCTTGACGCTCTCGGCGCCGATTTCCGCCTTGATGGCTTCGATGGCGGCCGTGGTTTCTTCCTCGCTCAATTGCGTGGGCAAGAAATCTTCAATCACGGTGATCTCAGAGGCTTCGATCTCAGCGAGCTCGGGGCGGCCGCCCTTCTCATAGAGATCAATCGATTCGCGGCGCTGCTTGACCATTTTCTGGAGCACTTCAACGACAAGCGTGTCGTCATCAGCTGGCGCCTTGCCCGTGCGGGCTTCGATGTCGCGGTTTTTGATGGCCGCAACAATCAGGCGGATGGTGGCGGTACGCGGCTTATCTCCGGCCTTCATGGCGGTGATCTGCGCGGCCTGAATGTCGTCGCGAATCATTTTGTTCTCTCGAAATGATGAAAGAAGGGGCTTTAGCTGGGGAAAACCGTTTTTAATAGATTGACGGTTTCGCACCCCATCTCTAGCTGCGGTGCCTTAGCGACATCACCAGAATTTACGAAGGAGCGCCCCGATATGGCCGACCCCACCAGCACGCGCGCGCCCAACGGAGCGACAGGCGTTCTGGTATTGGATTCAGGCGATATCCTGTGGGGCAAGGGCTTTGGCGCGGCGGGTGCTGCGGTCGGTGAAGTCTGCTTCAACACCGCGATGACCGGCTATCAGGAAGTGATGACAGACCCCAGCTACGCCGGGCAAATCATCAACTTCACCTTTCCGCATATTGGCAATGTTGGCACCAATCCTGAAGACATTGAAGCGACCAATCCGCACGCGCTGGGCTGCATCGTCCGGCAGGATGTGACGGACCCCTCCAATTTCCGCAACACGCAGCATTTCGATGCATGGATGAAGGCGAACGGCCGCATTGGCCTGTCGGGCATCGATACTCGTGAGCTGACCCGCATCATCCGCATGAAGGGTGCGCCAAACGGTGTCATAGCGCATGCACCTGAGGGTGTGTTTGATATCGCCGCCTTGCTGTCACAGGCGCGCGGCTGGCCGGGGCTGGAGGGCATGGACCTCGCCAAGGATGTCACGACGCTGCAAAGCTATCAGTGGGATGAAGGGCTTTGGAAGCTGGGTGAGGGGTATCAAAAGCCCCTCCCTTCCAAGGGAGGGGTTGGGGTGGGTCAGACCACCGACACGACCTCACCCACCCCCAGCCCCTCCCTTGGAAGGGAGGGGGGCAAGCATGTCGTTGCCATCGATTATGGAATCAAGCGCAACATCCTGCGCAATCTGGTCGATGCCGGCGCGCAGGTGACGGTCGTGCCTGCGAGCGCGAGCTTTGAAGACATCATGGCGCACGCGCCCGACGGCCTGTTCCTGTCAAACGGCCCCGGTGATCCGGCAGCAACGGGCACCTATGCCGTACCCGTCATCAAGCAGTGGCTGGCAACGAAGAAGCCGCTGTTCGGCATTTGCCTGGGTCACCAGATGCTCGGCCTCGCCATTGGTGCGACGACCGAAAAGATGCATCAGGGCCACCGCGGCGCGAACCATCCGGTCAAGCGGCTCGATGATGGTGCGGTTGAAATCACCAGCATGAACCACGGCTTTGCGGTGGATGCAGACACGCTCCCCGCCAACGCCCGCGCGACGCACGTCTCGCTGTTCGATGGCTCCAACTGCGGCTTCGAACTGACCGACCAGCCCGCCTTCAGCGTCCAATATCACCCCGAAGCGTCCCCCGGCCCGCAGGACAGCCACTATCTGTTCGAAAAGTTCGTGGGGATGATGGGATGAGTGTGTCTCAGGTGAAACTATCTGCTCTGATTTTGGAGCAAGACAGCTTCTTCACTGAGTTTGGACTGCGGTCTGAATATAAGAAGGCGTTCGAAGCCGTGTCGGAAGAGGATTTCAGGAAATCCTGCAATGACATGGTGACTAATGGCGCTTTGATACAGTTCGATGTTGAAAATGATGGCATGGACGGCGTGCTCATCGATCATGAAGAACATGGTCAGCTCGAAAGCCAAGATTTTCATACCGTGGGTGCCGATACATATCTTGCTGTTGGTCCGCACTTTGTTCCGTTGGTTCAACAAGATTCAGCGGCGATTGCAAAAGAAGCATCAAGTGGCGGGCTTGCACAAGCGCTCCAAATACTCGGGATGCTTCCGATCGATTCCTCAAAGTGGACTGGTCTGGACGGGAAACTTCGGTTCACGCCAGAAGTGCAAGCCCAGACAATCGAGCTTCTTCAGCGGGCACAGACTCAGGTTTCGACGCTTGGATTGTCCAACGTCGATGCTGCCAAGGCGACGGCATACATCGAGTGCGCACTTATGCTCGCTCAACTGCCCGAGCCGGAACCTGACATAATAGCGCTGCTAATCAAGCGACTCTTGATTGTAATTGGAACTGTCAGCTTTGCGGCTGATTTAAGAGGACTTTTTGGCTAACATGCCCAAACGCACAGACATCTCCTCCATCCTCATCGTTGGCGCGGGTCCGATCATTATCGGGCAGGCGTGCGAGTTCGATTATTCGGGCACGCAGGCCGTGAAGGCGCTGAAGGAAGAGGGCTATCGCATCATCCTCGTCAATTCGAACCCGGCGACGATCATGACCGATCCCGAGCTGGCGGATGCGACCTATATCGAGCCGATCACGCCCGAAATCGTGGCGAAGATCATCGAGAAGGAACGGCCTGACGCCATCCTGCCGACGATGGGCGGGCAGACCGCGCTCAACACCGCGCTGGCGCTGTTCAATGATGGTACCCTCGCCAAATATGGCGTTGAGATGATCGGCGCGGACGCTGAAGCCATCGACAAGGCGGAAGATCGCATCAAGTTCCGCGATGCGATGGACAAGATCGGGCTGGAATCGGCGCGCTCGGGCATTGCCCACACGCTGGACGAAGCGCTGACGGTGCTGGAACGCACGGGCCTTCCCTCCATCATCCGCCCCAGCTTCACCATGGGCGGTACCGGCGGCGGCATTGCGTATAACCGCGAAGAGTTCATCCAGATCGTAACCGGCGGGCTTGATGCCTCACCAACGACGGAAGTGCTCATCGAAGAGTCGCTGCTCGGCTGGAAAGAATATGAGATGGAGGTCGTCCGCGACCGCAAGGACAATGCCATCATCATCTGTTCGATTGAGAATATCGACCCGATGGGCGTCCATACCGGCGACTCGATCACAGTCGCGCCCGCGCTGACGCTGACCGACAAAGAATATCAGATCATGCGCAACGCAAGCATCGCTTGTTTGCGTGAAATCGGTGTGGAAACAGGGGGTTCCAACGTTCAGTTCGCAGTCAATCCGAAGGATGGCCGACTGATCGTGATTGAAATGAACCCCCGCGTGTCGCGCTCCTCTGCGCTGGCCTCCAAGGCCACCGGCTTCCCGATTGCCAAGGTCGCGGCCAAGCTGGCCGTGGGCTATACGCTTGATGAGATCGACAACGACATTACGGGTGCAACGCCTGCGTCGTTTGAACCGACCATCGACTATGTCGTCACCAAGATACCGCGTTTTGCCTTTGAAAAGTTCAAGGGCGCCGAACCTATCCTCTCCACCGCGATGAAGTCGGTCGGCGAAGTGATGGCGATTGGCCGCAACATCCACGAATCGATGCAGAAGGCCTTGCGCGGGCTGGAAACCGGGCTCGTCGGGTTCAACTATATTGATGAGCTGAAAGGCGCGTCGAAGGATAAGCTGGCATCGGCCCTGTCGCGCGCCACGCCAGACCGACTTCTGGTTGCGGCACAAGCCCTGCGCGAAGGCATGACTGTTGCCGAGATCAACGCAATTGCGTGCTTCGACCCCTGGTTCCTTGAGCGGATTGAGGAAATCGTGGCGGCAGAACGCAACGTCGCGACGAATGGCATCCCGCAAGATGCAGAAGGCCTGCGCCGCCTGAAGGCGATGGGCTTTTCTGACAAGCGGCTGGCCTATCTGGCGCTCGAGTCGGCGCATCTCAAGTCCGGCATGGAACGTGCCATCGCGCACGGCTCTGGCCTGATTCACGATGCAATGCGCGCCATGACCGGCGGCGTGACCGAGAAGGAAGTGCGCGAATTGCGTCACCGTCTTGGCGTCCGCCCCGTTTTCAAGCGGATCGACACGTGCGCGGCCGAGTTTGAGGCGAAGACGCCTTATATGTACTCGACCTATGAGGCGCCGACCTTTGGGGTGCCTGCCTGCGAATCGCAGCCGACGAACCGCGAGAAGATCGTCATTCTCGGTGGCGGCCCGAACCGCATCGGGCAGGGGATTGAGTTCGATTATTGCTGCTGCCACGCCTGCTTCGCGCTGGAAGAGGTCGGCTATGAAACCATCATGGTCAACTGCAACCCGGAAACGGTGTCGACTGACTATGACACGTCCGACCGCCTCTATTTTGAGCCGCTGACCGCCGAAGACGTGCTGGAAATCCTGCATGTCGAGCAGCAGAACGGCAAGCTGAAGGGCGTGATTGTGCAGTTTGGCGGGCAGACGCCGCTCAATCTGGCCCGCGCGCTTGAAGAGGCGGGTATTCCGATCCTCGGCACTTCGCCGGACGCGATTGACCTTGCCGAAGACCGGGAGCGGTTTGCGGCGCTCGTCAACAAGCTGGGGCTGAAGCAGCCCGCCAATGGCATTGCCCGCAGCCGGGATGAAGCCATCGCCGTCGCAGATCGCATCGGATATCCTGTGCTCATGCGCCCCAGCTACGTGCTCGGTGGCCGGGCGATGGAGATTGTCGACACGCAGGCGCAGCTCGAAAACTACATTCAGACGGCAGTGATCGTCTCGGGCGACTCGCCGGTGTTGATCGACAGCTATCTTCGCGACGCCATTGAAGTGGACGTCGATGCGATTGGTGACGGCGTTGATGTCGTCGTGGCCGGTATTCTCCAGCACATCGAGGAAGCTGGCGTCCATTCCGGCGACAGCGCCTGCACCTTGCCGCCTTACAGCCTGCCCAAGGACATTATCGAGGAAATCCGCCGACAGGCGGATGCGCTGGCCCGTGCGCTCCATGTTCGGGGCCTCATGAACGTCCAGTTCGCGGTGAAGGATGGGGATGTCTATCTCATCGAAGTCAATCCGCGCGCCAGCCGCACGGTGCCTTTCGTGGCCAAGGCCATCGGTGCGCCCATCGCGAAGATCGCCGCACGCGTGATGGCAGGGGAGATGCTAAAGGATCTTCCGCCGATCAATCTCGACATTGATTACATCGCGGTCAAAGAAGCGGTCTTCCCGTTTGCGCGCTTCCCCGGCGTTGATCCAGTCCTTTCACCGGAAATGAAGTCTACCGGCGAAGTTATGGGAATTGATCAGGATTTTGCTATCGCTTTTGCCAAGGCGCAGCTTGGCGCGGGCGTCCGTCTGCCGGATGGAGGCAAGCTGTTCGTCTCGGTAAAGGACACCGACAAGCCGATCATCCTGCCCGCTGTAAAGCAGGTTCAGGACCTCGGCTTTACCGTGTGCGCGACCGGCGGCACAGCGGACTATCTGTCTGAGAACGGCATTGAAGTTGAACGCGTTAATAAGGTCGCACAGGGTCGCCCGCACATTGTCGACAAGATTAAGGACGGCGAAATCGACCTGATCTTCAACACGACCGAAGGCTGGCAGAGCCTAAAAGACTCCGAAGATATCCGCCGTTCTGCGTTGATGGGCAAGGTGCCTTACTTCACCACAGCGGCCGCTTCGGTCGCCACTGCACAGGCGATTGCGGCGTTACGTGACCGAAAGCTTGAAGTCAGGCCGTTGCAGGCCTATCATTCAGGCAACGCACGTTAACTTCCCTTCAGATTAAGAAGTGCGGGTGGCCACCGTAACAGGGGCCGCCGGGGAAAAGTTTTGACGCTGATACGAGAAGGTTAGCCATATGGCTTCGCATGAAAAAGTCCCGATGCTCGACGAGGGCTACCGCAAGCTTGGCGATGAGCTGCAGCGCCTGAAATTGGAGCGTCCGCTCATCGTGGACGCTATTGAAGAAGCGCGTGCGCACGGCGATCTCTCTGAAAACGCGGAATATCACGCGGCAAAGGAGCGGCAGGGCCAAGTTGAGGCGACCATTGCCCATATTGAAGACCAGCTGGCCCGCGCCCAGATCATCGACCCGAAGACCCTGTCCGGCAACCGCGTGATGTTCGGGGCGACAGTCACCTTGATGGATGAGGATGACAAGGAAATTCGCTACCAGATCGTGGGGCAAGTCGAAGCCGACGCGAAGGCGGGCCGGATTTCATACAACTCCCCCCTTGGTAAGGCGCTCATCGGGCGCACCGTTGAGGATGAAGTGGAAGTGACGGTCCCGTCTGGCGACAAATATTATCAGGTCGCGAAGGTCGAGTTCATCTAACATGCAGGACGGCCCCGCCGGTCCCGCACTTCGCATCATCACCGGGCTGACCATCGTCGCCTGGGGCTTGCAGATGCTGTTCTGGCCGTTGGAATATGCGGCCCTTGTGGCGGGCTTTGTGCCTGCGCGCTTTGTGATGGATGTCCCGGCGCTCGACATCATTCCGCGCTTTCTAACGCCGCTATCCGCAACGCTGGTCCATGGTGGATTCCTGCACCTTTTGATGAACCTTCTGACTTTCTGGTATTGCGGAAAGCTGGTTGAACACGTCCTTGGCAGTGGCCGCCTCGTCACGCTTTATGTCGTCGGCGCCTATGGGTCCGCAGGTCTCCAATATCTTGTGGGGTCAGACCAGCCGATGATCGGTGCAAGCGGCGCGATCTCAGCTGTCGTCGGCGCTTATGCGATGCTGTTCAGCACCTCTGAGGCAAAGAGCTGGGGCCCGTTCTCGGCAGAATCCATGCGCGCCCTGTGGCTGCTTGCGGGCTGGGTTGGCGTGCAGTGGCTGATCGGCATCGCCAGTGCGGGGTCCGGCTACAGCGTTGCTATCGCGGCGCATATTGGCGGCTTTATCGCTGGATTGGTGCTGGCCAAGCCGCTGCTTTACCGCGCCTCTTCCTGAACCGTTTGCCCTGAGCCTGTCGAAGGGCCGCTTTTTTGGCTGTTCCCCAAAATGGAAGGACAGGGCTTCGACAAGCTCAGCCCGAACGGTTTGCATTGGTCAGCCCGCGATCTTCGCCAATCCCCGTGACAGCTGCAGAATGCCATGGAGCCGTGCTTTCGGGTCCGCCCAAGCGCGGGTGATGCTGAGGCGCATGTCGGGCCGCAACTTGGCCGTATCTCCAAGCCTGGCGACATAAGCGAGCAGGCCGTCGACCTTCGGGAAGGTGTCGTTCCAGAAGGCGACCAGCGCTCCGCGCGGACCGACGTCGATCTTGGCGATATGCGCGGTCTTTGCGTTCAGCTTGATCTGAATGAGGGTTAGCAGATTCTCGGTCGGCTCCGGCAGCTTGCCGAACCGGTCGATCATTTCCGCGCCAAAGGCTTCAATGTCCTGCACCGTCTCCAACTCGTTCAGGCGGCGATACAGGCCCATGCGCAGATCAAGGTCGGGTACATAGGTGTCGGGGATGAGAACCGGCGCATCGACGGTAATCTGGGGTGAAAGGTCGCGCACGCTGACATTGGCAAGCCCACCCGCCTTGGCGTCGAGGATCGCTTCCTCCAGCATGGATTGGTAAAGTTCAAAGCCGACCTCGCGGATATGGCCTGACTGTTCATCGCCCAGCAGATTGCCCGCACCGCGGATGTCGAGATCGTGGCTCGCCAGCTGGAAGCCTGCCCCGAGACTGTCGAGGTCGGACAAGACCTTCAGCCGCTTTTCGGCGGTGTCGGTCATCAACCGGCTCGGCGCGGTCGTCAGATAGGCATAGGCCCGCGTCTTGGACCGGCCGACGCGTCCGCGCAGCTGGTAAAGCTGGGCAAGGCCGAAGCGGTCCGCACGGTGGATGATCATCGTGTTCGCGCTCGGGATGTCGAGCCCGCTTTCGATTATCGTAGTGGAAACGAGCACGTCGTAGCGCTTGTCGTAAAAGGCCGACATGCGTTCCTCGACATCGCCCGGCGCCATCTGGCCATGGGCGACGACATATTTGATTTCCGGCACCTCGGCGCGCAGGAATTCCTCGATGTCCGGCAGGTCAGCAATGCGCGGCGTGACGAAAAAGCTTTGCCCGCCGCGATAATGTTCGCGCAGCAGCGCCTCCCGCAGCACGATCTTGTCCCACGGCATCACATAGGTGCGCACCGCAAGCCGGTCGACCGGCGGCGTCTGGATGACGGACAGCTCGCGCAGGCCCGACATCGCCATTTGCAGCGTGCGCGGAATGGGCGTCGCCGTCAGCGTCAGGACGTGGACGTCAGCCTTCAGCGCTTTTAGCTTTTCCTTATGGACGACGCCGAAGCGCTGCTCTTCATCCACAATGACGAGGCCGAGCCGCTTGAAGGCGATGCCCTTGGACAGCAAGGCGTGCGTGCCGATGACGATATCGATGGTGCCGTCTTCCAAACCTTCCCGCGTCGCCTTGGCTTCGACCGAACCGACAAGGCGGGATAGGCGGCCGATGTTGAGCGGAAAGACTTGGAAACGTTCGACGAAATTCTGGAAATGCTGACGGGCAAGAAGCGTGGTCGGGCAAATGAGCGCGACCTGCATCCCAGCCATCGCGGCGATGAAGGCGGCCCGCAGCGCGACTTCAGTCTTGCCGAAGCCGACATCGCCCACAACAAGCCGGTCCATCGGCTTGCCTGCCGCCAGATCCTCGATCACTTCAGTGATCGCGCGCTCCTGATCATCGGTTTCCTGATAGGGGAAGCGGTTGACGAATTCGGCATAATGCTGCGAATCCGGCTCGGCCACGTCGCCTGCACGCAAGGCGCGCAGCGCCGCGGTGGCGATCAGTTCACCCGCAATCTCGCGGATGCGTTCACGCATCTTCGCCTTGCGACGCTGCCAGGCCTCGCCGCCCAGACGGTCCAGCGCCACACCATCGCTGTCGCTGCCATAGCGCGAGAGGACGTCGATGTTCTCGACAGGCACATAAAGCTTGTCGCCACCCGCATAGGACAGCGCCACGCAATCATGCGGCGCCTGCGACACTGGGATCTGCGTCAGCCCTTCATAGCGGCCGATGCCGTGCTCGGTATGGACGACTAGGTCACCGGGTGAGAGCGTCGCCAGTTCTGCCATGAAGGCATCGGCGGATTTCTTGCGCTTGGCGCGGCGGACAAGCCGGTCGCCCAGCACGTCCTGTTCGGACAGCACGGCGGTGTTGGGCGCGGTAAAGCCATGGTCGAGCGGCACGACGACCAAAGCGACGCGGATTTCGTCCTTCCGCTTGCGCGGGGCGCCGACAAAGCCCTGCGCTTCCTGCCAACTATCGAGCAACACGGCGCCGGGCAGACCATGATCGGCGAGCAAACCTGTCAGGCGGTCGCGGGAGCCCTTAGAATAGCAAGCGAGCACCATGCCGCGATCATTGTGCGCCAGGCCTGTGGCGTGCGCTGTGAGGGCATCATAGACATTGTCGCCATTGGTCCGCTCCGGCGCGAAATCGCGCGGACCATCAATGCCGAAATCGATGACTGTGTCCGACGGTGGCTCATGGAAAGGTGAGGCGAGATGGATCGACTGGCTGACGATCGCTGCGTCCCACTGCTTGTGCGTCAAATAGAGCGCATCAGGGGTAAGCGGACGATAGCTACCAGGGTCGGCCGATTGCGCCTTTTGGCGATTGGCATAATAATCGCCAATCGCCTCAAACCGGCCTTCAATTGCGCCATCGACGCCAAGTTCGCGGACGATCAGCGGCGCGTCACCCAGATGCTCGAACAATGTGGTCAGCTTGTCTTCAATCAGCGGCAGCCAATGGTCCATGCCCGCCAGTCGCCGCCCTTCGGAGACGGCCTGATAAAGCGGATCGCCTGTCGCGGTCGCGCCGAACAGGTCACGGTATCGCGTTCGGAAGCGCTTGATACCCTCTTCATCGAGTAGAGCTTCAGAGGCGGGGAGGAGAGTGAAGCCGTCATCCGCCCGCCCGGTGGTGCGCTGGTCCGCCGGATCAAAGGTGCGAACCGTTTCAATTTCGTCGCCGAAGAAATCGAGCCGCAGACCATGCGGCATTCCAGACGGAAACAAATCGACCAAGCCGCCGCGCACCGCAAATTCGCCTGCGTCCGCAACAGTATCCGTGCGGACATAGCCATTGGTCTGCAACAGTTCGGCCAACTTGTCGCGGTCGATCCGTGCGCCGGGGGCAAGGTGTGCCGTCAGCTGCCGAATGCGGAACGGCGTCAACACGCGCTGGGTGGCGGCGTTGGCCGTCGTGATCAAAAGCTGCGGCTTGTCCGTCTTGCGCTGAAGTGCGGCGAGCGTCGCCAGACGTTCGGACGTGACCCGCAGCGAGGGTGACGCGCGGTCATAGGGCAGGCAATCCCATGATGGGAAAGTGAGCACCTCAACTTCTGGAGCAAACCAGTTGGCAGCATCCGCAAGCGCGCGCATCGACACTTCGTCCGACGCGATAAAGACGGCCCGTCCACTAGCCGCGCGGGCAAGGTCCGTCATGAGCCAAGGCAGGAACCCTGTTGGCGCGCCTGCCAGCGTGAGCGGTGTTGCGGACTTGAGAAGCTGGGTGAGTTCGATCACTCGGGAATCCGGATGAAGTCGAGTTTTTGGAATGCAACCATCATCGGGCCCTGCCATTCGGCCGGAACAGGGATGGAGCCCATTGCCCAACCGATGATATCGACGTCTTGCTCGTCCATAAGTTGCTCGAACCAGACGATTTCCGATTCATTCCAATTGGCGGCATGCGCGTCAAAAAAGCCGCCGACCATGTAATCGGCTTCGCGGGTGCCCCGATGCCATGCCCGGAACTTCAGTCGTTTCAGCCGCGTATCGTCTTCCATTTTCCAACGCCAATTGGCCGGCGGGCGTTTTGACGCTTGCGCAGGCTGGGGTAAGGGTGTTGCGGGATAGCCATGCGACCAGAACTTCTCAACCCGATCTTTGCCGAAGTGACTGCCCTTAAGGGCATCGGCCCGCAGCTTGCGCGCCCGCTTGAGCGGTTGGGACTCAATAAGTTGGTCGATATCCTCTTTCACCTGCCAACGGGCTTTGTAGACCGGCTGCGCGTTGATGGCCTGCGGATGAGCGATGCAGGGCGCGTCATCACGATTGAACTGACGCCGATGGATTACCGCGCCAGCGGGGGCAGGGGGCCGTTCCGCGTCTGGGCGGCGGACCCCAATGGCGACATGATTGCGCTTGTCTATTTCGGCGGAAATCCGGGCTGGGCAAAGAAATTGCTGCCGCTGGGTGAGCCGCGCATCGTTTCCGGCAAGCTGGAGGCCTATGGGCAGGACCTGCAGATGGTCCACCCGGATTATGTGCTGAAACCGGAGGAGGCGGGCAGTCTGCCTGAGCGGGAGCCTGTCTATCCCCTGTCGGATGGTCTCACCGGCCGGCGGATGCAGCAATTGGCCGCACAGGCCGTGGAGCGCGCGCCTGATCTCCCGGAATGGATCGACGCCTCGCTCCATGCCCAGCGGGATTGGCCGTCTTGGCGCGAGGCGATTGGCGCCATCCATGCCGACCCTGCTGATGCCAAAGCGCGGGAGCGGCTCGCTTATGACGAGATCTTTGCAAACCAGCTCGCACTGATGCTGGTGCGGGCATCCTCAAGGCGCAGGCGTGGCGTTCCGCTGCAGGGCGACGGACGGCTGCGGGACATGCTGAAGCTGCCCTATTCGCTCACGGGCGCACAGAGGCGGACAATTTCGGAGATTGAAGGGGACCTGATCCAGTCCATCCCGATGGTGCGCCTGCTTCAAGGTGATGTGGGGGCCGGCAAGACGATGGTCGCGCTCCACGCCATGCTCGCCGCCGTTGAGGCGGGGGCACAAGCGGCGATGCTCGCCCCGACCGAAATTCTCGCCCGCCAGCATTTTGATACGATCACCCGCCAATTGGCAGGGCTTCCTGTGACGGTCGCCATCCTCACCGGGCGCGACAAGGGCCGCGCGCGCGAATCGACGCTGATGGGGCTGGCCGATGGCAGCATCGACATTCTCATCGGCACGCACGCCATCTTTCAGGAGGCGGTGGCCTACAAGCGGCTTGGCTTGGCGGTGATTGACGAGCAGCACCGCTTCGGCGTGGCCCAGCGGCTGTTGTTGACCCAGAAGGCAGAAAAGCCGCCGCATCTGCTGGTGATGACGGCTACGCCCATCCCGCGCACGCTGACGCTGTCCAACTATGGAGAGATGGACGTGAGCCGGCTGGACGAGATGCCCCCCGGCCGCCAGCCCATCGACACGCGCGTTATGTCCGGCGACAGGCTGGACGAGGTGGTCGAAGGGCTCTCCCGCCACATTGGCCGCGGCGGGCAGGCCTATTGGGTGTGTCCGCTGGTTGAGGAGAATGAGGATAGTGATCGGGCGGCCGCCGAGGCACGCTATGAAGAGCTGTCGATGCGCTTTCCGGGCAAGGTCGGGCTCGTCCACGGCCGGATGAAGGGTCCGGAAAAGGACGCCGTCATGGCGCGCTTTGCGGCGAACGAACTGGCGGTGCTCGTGGCGACGACGGTGATTGAAGTCGGGGTTGATGTGCCCAATTCCACATTGATGATCATTGAGGATGCCGAACGCTTCGGCCTCGCCCAGCTGCATCAGTTGCGTGGGCGTGTGGGACGGGGCAGCGAGAAGTCTGTCTGTCTACTGCTGCGGGGCGGCGCCCTCAGCGAAACGGCGCGCACACGGCTGGCGCTGATGCGGGAGACGAATGACGGTTTCCGGATCGCCGAGGAAGATTTGAAACTGCGCGGCGCCGGGGAAATCCTCGGCACGCGGCAATCCGGCGAAGCGGCATTCCGGATCGCCTCGCCTGAACAGGTCTCCAGCCTGATCCATGTGGCAACCGACGATGCACGGCTGCTCGTAGACCGTGATGGCGGGTTGGCGAGCGCACGGGGAGAGGCGGCGCGGCTGGCGCTCTACTTGTTTGAACGCGACGCAGCAGTGGCGCTGATCAAGGCGGGGTAACTCACCGCCCAGCCTGACCAAGCCGCTCACCTAAGCAAGAAAGCGATAAAGTGACTCGAAACCAGCCGGTTAAGCTTTAGCAGCGTTCACCAGGAGGCCGTGGCGTTTTTTGCCGAGGCTGAGCTTGATGTCGCCCGAAACGGTAACAACCGCATCGGCGGCGGACACGACATTGTCGTCCACCTTGACCGCGCCTTCGGCTATTTTGCGCTTGGCTTCGCCGCGCGAGGCGCAAAAGCCAAGGCCCACGAGCGCATCGAGGATTTCGATCGATCCACCTGCAACCTCAAACCGCGGGAGGTCTGCGCCTGATCCACCCTCGGCGAAGGTCTGACGTGCGGTTTCAGCAGCGGCCTTTGCGGCGTCCTCGCCACGGCACAGGCGCGTCGCTTCATTGGCGAGCACGATCTTGGCGTCGTTGATCTCGGCGCCCTGCAGGGCTTCTAGGCGGACGATTTCGTTGAGTGGAAGGTCTGTGAACAGGCGCAGGAATTTGCCGACATCGCTGTCGTCCGAATTGCGCCAGAATTGCCAATAGTCATAGGCTGGAAGCTGCGCTTCGTTGAGCCAGATCGCGCCCGACACCGACTTGCCCATCTTGGTTCCGTCGGATTTGGTGATGAGCGGCGTCGTCAGGCCAAACACTTCGGCGCCGTCCATCCGGCGCGACAGTTCGACACCGTTGACGATATTGCCCCATTGGTCGCTGCCGCCCATCTGCAGCCGGACGTCCATGTTCTGGCAAAGGTGACGGAAATCATAGCCTTGCAGGATCATGTAGTTGAATTCGAGAAAGGTCATCGGCTGTTCGCGCTCCAGCCGCAGCTTGACTGAGTCAAAGCTGAGCATGCGGTTCACCGTGAAGTGGGTGCCGACCTTCTGCAGCATTTCGATATAGCCGAGCTTGCCCAACCAATCATGGTTGTTGACCATCACCGCGTCGGTCGGCCCATCGCCGAAGACGAGGAATTTTTCGAACGCTGTGCGGATCGAGGAGATGTTCGTCTCGATCGCGTCGTCGGTCAGCATCTTGCGGACTTCGTCCTTGCCCGTCGGGTCGCCGATCCGCGTCGTGCCGCCGCCCATTAGAACGACCGGCTTGTGCCCCGCCTGTTGCAGACGGCGCAGAAGCATGATCGAGACCAGATTGCCGACGTGCAGCGAGGGTGCGGTCGCATCAAACCCGACATATCCGGGCACGATCTGCGCCGCGGCCAGCTTATCCAGCGCCTCGCCATCGGTGATCTGGTGGATGTAGCCGCGGTCTGAAAGGATGCGGAGAAGGTCTGAATTAAAGCCGGTCATGATGGCCGCGCGCTTAGCAGGCCTTTGGCGGAAAGGGAACGGGTGCGGGCGGACTTGATAAATCGGACTTGCCCGTCCAATCCGGTGGGATGAACCAAGCCCAGATCCTCGCCACGCAGCGCCTTGTTCCGCATCCGACGACGCCGTGCCAAGCCCCTGATTTTATTGAGGTGGTGGTGGCCTTTGAATATCCTCAACTTAAGCTGCAATTTCGCCTGTCCGGACAGATGGACGGCATCGCCATTCCCGGCCCCGAAGAGCCGGTCCGCACGGTCGGACTATGGGAAGAAACCTGCTGCGAGGCCTTCCTGAAACCTGCGGGCGGCGGCGCCTATTATGAGTTCAACATGTCCCCCTCATCGCAATGGGCGGTGTTTGATTTCACAGGATATCGGGAGAATTTCCGCCAACTTGATGTGGGCCGTGCGCCGGTCATCGACTGCGCGGCGACGCCGGATGAGCTGGTTCTGGTCGCGGTGATTGACCTGTCGATGCTGCCGCCCGCTGTGCACGCGCAGGATTGGGCACTCGGCCTGTCTTGCGTGGTGAAGGGCAAAGACGGCACCACATCTTATTGGGCGCTCGCTCATCCACCGGAAAAGCCCGATTTTCACGATAGCAATTGCTTTGCGCTGACGTTGGAGGCAGCAAGACGCGCATGAAATTCGGTATTGATCGCCTCATTGCGGACCCGGCGCTCCGCCAGCAACTGGCCGGAAAGCGCGTCGCGCTGGTCGCCCATCCCGCTTCTGTCACGGCAGACCTGACGCACAGTCTCGATGCGTTGGCCAAATGTCCGGAGATCACGTTGACGGCGGCGTTTGGTCCACAGCACGGGCTGCGTGGCGACAAGCAGGACAATATGGTGGAGTCGCCCGACTTCACCGATCCGCAGCACGGCATTCCGGTCTTCAGCCTCTATGGCGAAGTGCGGCGCCCGACGGATCAGGCAATGGGAACGTTTGACGTGGTTCTCATTGATTTGCAGGACCTTGGCTGCCGTATCTACACGTTTATCACAACGCTGCTCTACATCCTTGAGGCCGCCACCGAGCATAGCAAAGAGGTGTGGGTGCTGGATCGGCCCAATCCCGCTGGACGCCCCGTTGAGGGGCTGACGCTGCGTGCAGGGTGGGAGAGCTTTGTGGGGGCAGGGCCCATCCCAATGCGCCACGGCCTGACGATGGGTGAACTGGGACAATGGTTCGTTGCCCACTTCAACCTCGACGTGAATTACCGGGTGATCGAGATGGAAGGCTATGCGCCTGACGCGGCGCCCGGTTTTGGCTGGCCGCAGGACCGCGTCTGGATCAACCCCAGCCCCAATGCCGCAAGCGTCAACATGGCGCGCGCTTATGCGGGCACGGTGATGGTTGAAGGCGCGACCCTTTCGGAAGGGCGCGGCACCACCCGTGCGCTGGAAATCTTCGGCGCGCCGGATATCGACGCCCGTGCAGTGATCTCCAAGATGCACGAGCTGGCCCCCCAATGGCTCACCGGCTGCACGCTGCGTGACATTTGGTTTGAACCAACATTTCATAAGCATGTCGGGATGTTGTGCGCGGGTGTTCACATCCATGCCGAAGGGCCGGGCTATGACAATGCGACCTTTAAGCCTTGGCGCCTGCAAGCACTCGCCTTCAAGGCGATCCGCGCGCTCTATCCGGACTATCCCATCTGGCGCGGCAAGGACTTTAAGTACGAGTATACCGACGATCTGCTCGCCATCGATGTGATCAACGGCGGCCCGGCGTTGCGCGAATGGGTGGATAATCCGGCGGCGACTGCCGCGGACCTCGACGCAATCACGCTGCCGGACGAACAGGCCTGGGCCGAAGAACGGCGCCCGTTCCTGCTCTATTGATCATGCGCACCATTTCTGGCTGAACCTAGTGCTTGCGGGTCAGTTCCCGCATGGCATCGTCCAAACCTTCCAGCGTGAGCGGATACATCCGGTCGTTTACCAGATCCTTGATGATCTTGGTGGACTGCGAATAGGTCCAATGCTGCTCCGGCGTGGGGTTGAGCCATACGGTTGCCGGATATGTGTTGGCCACACGGTGCATCCATGCAGCGCCGGATTCCTCGTTGAAATGCTCCACAGACCCGCCGGGGTGGGAGATTTCATAGGGGCTCATCGCGGCATCTCCCACGAACACGACCTTGTAATCATGCGGAAATTTGTGGAGCACTTCCCAGGTTGGCGTCCGTTCGGAATAGCGGCGCTTATTGTCCTTCCACACACCTTCGTACAGGCAGTTGTGGAAGTAGAAGAATTCGAGATTCTTGAACTCGGACGTGGCGGCGCTGAACAGCTCTTCTACCAGCTTGATGAACGGGTCCATCGATCCGCCGACATCCAGGAACAGAAGCACCTTGATGGCGTTCCGGCGTTCCGGGCGCATGTGGATGTCGAGCCAACCCTGACGAGCCGTTCCGTCAATCGTCGCCTTGATGTCTAATTCTTCCGCGGCACCCTGTCGCGCAAACTTGCGCAGACGGCGCAGCGCGATCTTGATGTTGCGGGTGCCGAGTTCGCGCGTGTTGTCGAGGTTCTGAAACTCCCGCTTTTCCCAGACTTTCAGGGCGCGCTTATGCTTGGATTCGCCACCGATGCGGACACCTTCCGGATTATAGCCGCCATGACCGAAGGGGGATGTGCCGCCCGTGCCGATCCACTTGCTGCCGCCCTCATGGCGTTCTTTCTGCTCCTCAAGACGCTTCTTGAGGGTGTCCATGATGTCATCCCAAGACCCAAGGGACTCGATGGCCGCCATTTCTTCAGGCGTCAGGAATTTTTCAGCGACGGCGCGCAGCCAATCCGCCGGGATGTCGACAGGATTGGTGCCATATTCGGTCAGCAGGCCTTTGAAGACCTTGTTAAATACCTGATCAAACCGGTCGAGCAGGCCTTCGTCTTTCACGTACACCGCACGGGACAGAAAATAGAATTGTTCCGGCGTCCGGTCGATCACTTCCTTGTCGAGCGCTTCGAGCAGCATCAGATGCTCCTTCAGCGAGGCTTTGATGCCCGCTGCACGGAGTTCGTCGAGGAAATTGAGGAACATGGAGCCTGTGTCCTTGTGTCGGGCTTAACCCTGACGCCGAGACATGAACGCCAAGCGTTCAAACAGCATCACATCCTGCTCATTCTTGAGCAATGCGCCGTGCAGCGGCGGGATGGCCTTGCTCGAATCCTTGTTCTGCAGCACGTCGAGCGGCATGTCTTCTGCGAGCAGCAGCTTCAGCCAGTCGAGCAGTTCCGACGTGGACGGCTTCTTCTTCAGGCCCGGCACTTCGCGGACTTCATAGAAGATGTCCATTGCCTTGCCGACGAGGATCTTCTGGATGCCGGGGAAGTGGACGTCCACGATGGCCTGCATCGTGTCGCGGTCCGGGAACTTGATATAGTGGAAGAAGCAACGGCGCAGGAACGCGTCGGGCAGTTCCTTTTCATTGTTCGACGTGATGATGATGATCGGGCGTTCTTTGGCCGAGATCGTCTCATGCGTTTCGTAAACGTCAAAGCTCATCCGGTCGAGTTCCTGAAGGAGATCGTTCGGGAACTCGATGTCGGCCTTGTCGATTTCGTCGATCAGCAGAACCGGCAAAACGGGGCTTTCAAAAGCCTCCCAGAGCTTGCCCTTCTTGATGTAGTTTTTGATGTCGTGAACGCGTTCATCGCCCAACTGGCCATCGCGCAGACGGGCAACGGCATCATATTCGTACAGGCCCTGATGCGCCTTGGTCGTCGATTTGATGTTCCAGGTGATGAGCGGCGCGCCCAGGGCTTTGGCCACTTCTTCTGCCAGCACGGTCTTACCGGTGCCGGGTTCACCCTTTACCAGAAGCGGGCGGCGGAGGAGGGCGGCAGCATTGACGGCGACCTTCAGGTCGTCAGTGGCAACATAAGACTTTGTGCCTTCAAAGCGCATGGACATTTCCTTTGACGTAAACGGCAATCTGTCAAAGGCGATAAGCAGGGTGCGCGGCTCGTGCAAGCCGGTAAATCTTAGATCACCCTGTTAGAAGTCTCAGTATTCGCCGCGCGCGACCTGTCGCGATTCGAGCAAATCCCAAAGGCCGCGATGCTGGGCGAGCAGCTGTTGCGCGCCGAAGCTCAAGGCCCGTTCTGCCGCAGGTACTGCGGCAATTGCACGAATTGCGGCGGCTGTCTCATCTTGATCCGGGAGCGCGCAGCGCGGCGGGATGAGGCCAAATCGTTCAGCGGCACGGTCCATGACCACGCGAACCGCCGTCCAATCGAGAATGAGTGCGGCCGCCGCGCCAAAGGCACAGCCAAGTCGATCCGAATGCGAGAGCATTTCCATAGCGTGGTGCTGACTTGTCAGCGCAGCTTCACATTCCGCCTGACCGGGCGTGCTGGGCGTTGGCCCAACCGCGACGACAAGCTTGGTGAGATAGGAGCGTTCCTGATCAAAACCGTCAACAGCGGCTTCAAACCAGTCTTTTGTTTCGCTGTTTGGCGTCTTCAAGAGAGCAGAAGCAACGATGCCGGGGTGCCGACCATGGAGATAACCGAAGTGGTGGATGACGTCGGCGAGATTGCGTGTCGCATGGCGGCTCCGCAAAAGTTCCTCACTGCCCGCATAGCCATGCGTGGCAGATCCGTCCTGTGCGGCAAGCGCGATGATGACTGCGGGCAGCCCTCTCGTCGCTTTATCTTCCATCGCTCTGGATGCCATGTTGACCTCTCACTGTTTCCGACACGACCTGCCGAAAACCCCTGTGGATGGAGGGCTCTATACGAACGGCGTAAAGGTATCGTTTATGCGCGACCATTTTTTACAGAACGCTGATCGACGACTTTGGTTGCATCGGATTGGCAGATGGGCTTGGCCCAAATGCGTTGCGCCCGGGCCGTTTCCGGTCCGGGCGCATTGCGTGACGAATAGAAACTCGCCCGCCCCCATTTTATGTCGTCTCTGCCGGTCCGCTTTGCGCTGTCCTTGCAGAGTCTCCCCGAACCATTGACCAAGGCCGTGTTCAGTTCGGTTGGGCTATCTGATCAGAACGGCGATGTCATCGTGTTGATGCATAACTGAAACCGATTTGACCGCTGCTGTGTTGAATCCGCAACAGGTGCCCAGACCATTGCCAGCGCTGCCTGCGAACTCTAGACCGCGTGACGATGCTTCTGACCCGCTATGAGCGCTTCATCGCCAAACGCTATCTTCTTCCCGGCAAGGGAGATGGGTTCATCTTTCTGGTGGCCTCGATCAGCCTTGTTGCGGTCATGCTTGGAGTGGCGGCACTCATTATCGTTATGAGTGTCATGAATGGTTTTCGGGCAGAGTTGTTTGACAAGATCGTTGGCCTGAACGGTCACGCTGTCGTCCAAGGTTATGATGGAAAGCTCAACGGCTGGCAGGACATCGTTGAGCAGGCGCGGGCGACGCCTGGCGTCAAATCTGCAACACCGTTGATCGAACAGCCGTTGATGGCGAGCTTTAACGGCCGCGTTCAGGGCATCCTTTTGCGCGGAATGCGGGTGTCGGACATTCGGTCCAATCAGTTGCTCAAGACAAATGTGCTGGCAGGTTCAATTGATGAACTTTCCCCCGGCAGTGGCAACGTCGCTATCGGCGCACGTTTGGCAGAGGCGCTTGGCGCGCAGGTCGGTAGCACGATCAGCCTTGTATCTCCTGATGGCCAGTCGACCCCATTTGGGTCCGTGCCGCGCATTGTCGCCTATCGGGTGTCCGCCATTTTTGAGGTTGGCATCTATGATTACGACAAGGCTTTCGTGGTCATGCCTATCGAAGATGCTCAATCCTTCCTCTTGCTGGGGGATGCTGTGGGCATGGTGGAAATTGACACCGTCGATGCGGACCGCGTGGGGGACATTCTTGCTCCCCTTGTGCCCAAAGTGCGCGAACGCGGGGTCATCAATGACTGGCGCAGCATGAACGCGTCCCTGTTCGAGGCGCTGGCCGTCGACCGTGTGGTGTCGTTCGTGGTGTTGTCGATCATCATTCTGGTCGCTTCATTCAACATCCTCTCGTCGCTGATCATGCTCGTTCGGGCCAAGACCCGGGATATTGCGATCCTGCGGACGATGGGCGCCTCCCGTAGCGGTATATTGCGGATCTTCATGACGGTCGGGACGACCATCGGCGCGCTGGGCACAGTCGCGGGGGTCATTCTCGGCTTCATCTTTCTTCTGTTCCGCCAAAGCGTGGTCAACGGCATCCAGTTTTTAACCGGGCAGAATTTGTGGGACCCGCAGATCCGCTATCTGACCGAGTTGCCGTCAAAAGTAGACCCGCTCGAGATTCTGGGCATCACCATCATGGCCTTTATCTTCAGCTTTCTGGCCACGCTTTATCCAGCCTTTAAAGCGGCCAGTACCGATCCTGTGCAGGTTCTCCGCTATGAATAGCATGGTTGACGTCTCCGGACTGAAGCGCACTTTTGTGCAAGGGAGTGCCAGCATTGATGTGCTGCGTGGGGTCGATCTGACCATCGCAAAGGGCGAAATCGTGGCGCTTCTCGGGCCGTCTGGCTCTGGCAAGTCCACAATGCTGCAGGCAATCGGCCTTCTCGAAGGCGGCTTTGAAGGCTCCATCCGCATTGCCGGCGAAGAGGTGGCGTCGCTCGACAATGACGGACGCACTCGCGTCCGTCGCGATATGCTGGGCTTTGTATACCAGTTCCACCATTTGCTGCCGGATTTCTCGGCGGTCGAAAATGTTATGCTCCCGCAGCTCGTCCGGGATTCGGAAATGGCCTCCGCGCGGGGCCGTGCAGAAAAGTTGCTGTCCGCTTTGGGACTTGGTCACCGGCTGACGCACCGGCCCAGCCAATTGTCAGGCGGTGAACAGCAGCGGGTTGCCGTCGCGCGGGCTCTTGCGAACCGGCCCAAGCTGGTTCTGGCGGACGAACCCACTGGAAATCTTGATGAGACCACAGCGGATATCGTTCTTGCGGAATTTCTCAATTTGGTGCGCGGCGAGGGGGCTTCTGCCCTTGTTGCAACCCATAATGAGCGACTTGCAGGCAAAATGGATCGAGTTGTCCGCCTTCATGAGGGTCGCCTCGTCGGTTAAGCATTGATTAGCACGGATCGGAAACCCATATTTCGGATAACGGGTTGCCTGACGCGCCCGACGGAGTTCGAATGACTATCAATCTTCCCCTTCTGCCCCTTCGTGATATTGTGGTTTTCCCGCACATGATCGTGCCTCTGTTTGTCGGTCGCGACAAATCTGTGGCGGCGCTTGAACATGCCATGTCGGGCGAGAAGGAAATCTTCCTCGTGGCGCAGCTTGATCCCGGTCAGGATGATCCGGGCCGCGATGACCTCTATGACATTGGCGTCACGGCGACTGTCCTCCAGTTGCTGAAGCTGCCCGATGGCACTGTCCGCGTCCTTGTTGAAGGCAAGCAGCGTGCGAAGCTGACGAACATCGAATCGTCAGGTCCTCTGGCGATGGCCGAAGTTGAAACGCTGGAACCGGCGGTCGACAGCGAGAATGACGAAGTCGAAGCATTGATGCGCTCTGTGATCGACCGCTTCGAAAACTATTCGAAGCTCAACAAGAAGCTGCCGGCAGAGACCGCTGTTCAGTTGAGCGAAATTGAAGATGCTGATCGCTTGGCCGACTCCGTTGCGGCGAACCTCGCCCTCAAGGTGGCGGACAAGCAGACATTGCTCGTAGAAATGGACACAGGCAAGCGTCTGGAAATGGCGCTGGCCTTCATGGAAGGTGAGCTCAGCGTCCTCCAGGTCGAAAAGAAAATCCGCAGCCGCGTGAAGCGGCAGATGGAGAAGACACAGCGCGAATATTATCTGAACGAACAGCTGAAGGCCATCCAGCGCGAACTCGGCAACGAGGGCGAAGAAGGCGACGGCAACGAGATTCAGGAGCTTCAGAACAAAATCGACAGCATGAAGCTGTCCAAGGACGCGCGCACCAAGGCGACGGCTGAGATCAAGAAGCTGAAGACGATGGCACCCATGTCGGCCGAAGCAACTGTCGTTCGCAACTATCTGGATGTTCTGCTGGGCCTGCCTTGGGGCAAGAAGTCCAAACTGAAGAAGGACATTGCAGCAGCGCAGGCCGTTCTCGATGCGGATCATTATGCGCTTGAGAAGGTTAAGGACCGCATCGTCGAATATCTCGCCGTGCAGGCTCGCACCAACAAGCTGAAGGGCCCTATCCTGTGCCTCGTCGGCCCTCCGGGCGTCGGCAAGACGTCGCTTGGCCGTTCGATTGCAAAGGCCACGGGGCGTGAGTTTATCCGCCAGTCGCTCGGCGGCGTGCGCGATGAAGCGGAAATCCGCGGCCATAGGCGGACCTATATCGGCTCTCTGCCGGGCAAAATCGTCACCAATTTGAAGAAGGCCGGGGCCATGAACCCGCTCTTCCTGCTCGATGAAATCGACAAGCTGGGTCAGGATTTCCGCGGCGATCCCGCGTCGGCTTTGCTCGAAGTGCTCGATCCGGAACAGAACAGCAAGTTCCAGGACCATTATCTGGAAATGGATATCGATCTGTCCGACGTGATGTTTGTGACGACGGCGAACTCGTTGAACCTGCCGCAGGCGTTGCTCGACCGTATGGAGATCATCCGGTTGGAAGGGTATACCGAAGACGAAAAGGTCGAAATCGCCCAGCGTCACCTGATCGCGAAGCAGATCGACGCCCATGGCCTCAAGCCCGGTGAATTCGTTTTGACCGAAGAAGGTCTGCGCGTCCTCATTCGCAATTATACGCGGGAGGCCGGCGTCCGTACGCTAGAGCGCGAAATCGCAAAGCTGGCGCGTAAGTCGCTCCGCCGTATCCTTGAAGGCAAGGCGAAGTCGGTTGAGATCACGGCGGATAACATCTCCGAATTTGCCGGTGTTCTAAAATACCGTCACGGCATTGGCGAAGAGGAAAACCAGATTGGGGCTGTGACTGGTCTTGCCTGGACCGAAGTCGGTGGTGAGCTTCTCACCATCGAAGCAGTGACGGTGCCCGGCAAGGGCGGTGTGCGCACCACCGGCAAGCTCGGTGATGTGATGACCGAGTCCATTCAGGCCGCGATGAGCTTCGTGAAGGCACGTGCGCCGTCTTACGGCATCAAGCCGAGCCTGTTCCAGCGCAAGGATATCCATATCCATCTGCCGGAAGGGGCTGTGCCCAAGGACGGCCCGTCGGCCGGTATCGGCATGGTGACGGCCATGGTTTCGACGCTGACTGGCAACGCCGTGCGGCGTGACGTGGCGATGACAGGCGAGGTCACGCTGCGTGGCCGTGTCTTGCCGATCGGCGGACTTAAGGAAAAGCTGCTCGCGGCACTCCGCGGCGGGATTACAACGGTGATCATTCCGGATGAAAACGAAAAGGATCTCGCCGAGATCCCCGAAAATGTGAAGCTGGGCCTGAAGATCATTCCGGTGAAGCATGTCGACGAGGTGCTGGAGATCGCGCTGGTTGATCGGCTTGAACCCATCGAATGGACCGAGGCGGACGAATTGGCCGCCCAACGGCCGCCGTTGGCAGGTGGTGCCGAGGATGTCGTCCGCCATTGATTGTCTGCGACTCGCAGGAAGAATAAGTCGAAATGATGACGTAATTGTCTCCGGAGTGCGCCGATATGGCTTCACTCCGGAGCGTTGCAGCCAGTTTGGTCGCGAAAAACACGTCTCAGGGCCCATTTTTGCCCGTTTTTCGGCGCTTTTGCTTTGACAGAGCCGCAAGAGGTGGCATTACACGGTCCACGGCTTTCCGCCGAAAATACAAAGTAATCCACACACTCGACGAGGGGGTTCCTAATTATGAACAAGCAAGATTTGATCGCTGCCGTTGCAGACGCTTCTGGCCTCACCAAGGCTGACGCAAGCAAGGCTGTTGAAGGCGTTTTTGACGCGATCACCGGCGCTCTCAAGAAGGGCGACGAAGTTCGCCTCGTCGGCTTCGGCACCTTTGCCGTTTCGAAGCGTAAGGCATCCACCGGCCGCAACCCACGCACGGGTGCTCCGATGGAAATCAAGGCTTCGTCGCAGCCGAAGTTCAAGGCCGGCAAGGGCCTGAAGGACGCCGTCAACTAAGACGCGCTGTTCCCTTCGGAACAAGTATAATGACGGGTGGCTCATGAAAATGATGCCGCCCGTCTTGTTTTGGGCAGAGCCCTCGGTTAGGGGCATCGCCTTCATGGCGTGGGCGCGTAGCTCAGCGGTAGAGCACACCCTTCACACGGGTGGGGTCACAGGTTCAATCCCTGTCGCGCCCACCACGCCCTTCTCACAGTCGCTTGGACGAACCCAATTTCGGGGCCTTTTCAAGGTCCGCGCGATGCTTGATCGCCGCACGCAACTCGTCCCGCTTTTCGTGGATAGACGCAATCACCGGCCCCATCGGGACTCCCAGATCCACCAGAACCGCTTCTGAAAGCTGCAGGGAGCTCTCCAGCGTCTCTGGCACGGCATCTGTGGCACCGGCGCGGTATAGTTCTGCTGCATGGTCTGGGTCACGAGCACGGGCCACGATGGTAATCTCTGGGTAGCGCTCTCGGATGCGGCGCGTCAGCCGGGCGGCCTGCACATGATCGTCCATTGTCAGCACCAGAGCGGCGCAGTGCGACACGCCAAGGGCCTCAAGTGTTTCGATCCGTGTCGCATCGCCATAACGGACGGGGAGGGACTCCCGACGGGCGCGGTTCACGGTGTCGACATTGTCTTCTAGCGCGACCCATTTCTTGCTGTGGCTTTGTAGCATATCAGCCACCATACGGCCGACGCGGCCATAGCCGACGATAATCGTCCGTGGTTCGGTTGTTTCTTCTTCGTCGCCATTGTCTTGCCCTGCACCGTGGCGGGTCTCAACCCAGGCAGCCGCGACATGGCCAAGCCGCGCGAGCAGCGGCGTTATGGTGAGGCCAAGGGCGGTCACAACCTGCCAGAAACCGGCAACATCGGCTGATATCAGCCCTGCCTGCAGGGCAGCTGCCAACACGATCAACGTGGTTTCGGAAGGGCTGGACATGAGCACACCAACTTCGGCTGCCACGCCCCGACGGACGCCATTCAGGCGCAACAGGCCGCTTGTGACGGCCATCTTGATCGCGAGCACGCCAATCAAGGCCACCGCGATCTCCGCCCATTGATCCACCATCCGGTCAAGGTCGAGCTGCATCCCGACGGTGATGAGGAAAATGCCGAGCGCCAGCCCTTTAAACGGCAGAACGACGGCTTCCACTTCGCTGCGATAGGCCGTTTCAGCAATGAGCAGCCCCGCGACCAGAGCCCCCAGGATGGGGGAGAGGCCCACGCTAACCGTGAGCATGCTGGACGTGATGACCACGAGCAGGCTGGCAGACAGAAAAAGCTCCGGGCTCTTGGTGCGCGCTGCTTGCGCAAAAAGCGGTGGCAACAGGAACCGGCCAAGGACAAACATGGAAAGAAGCGTGAGCACACCCGTGCCGATCAATCCTGCCATGCCCGCTATATCGGCCAGCGCCGCTCCGCCCAACGACCCGAGTAAAAACACGATGGGGACAAGGGCAAGATCTTCGAACAGCAACATGCCAAAGGCATTCTTGCCCACGGCGCCTGTCGTGCCTGAAATGGGCAGGACGAGCGCTGTTGACGAAAGCGCAAGGGCAATGCCGAGACCAATGGACGGCTGTAATCCGCCGCCAAAAGTCCACAAGGCCACACCGATCAGCAGGCCGGACGCGAAGAGTTGCGCCGCACCTAGGCCAAATACCAGCCGCCGCATCGCCTTCAATCGCGCAAACGAAAGCTCCAGCCCGATCGTGAAGAGCAGGAGGATGATACCAAGCTCTGCAAATGGTTCGATAGAGTCTCTGTCGGCGATGGAAAATGTCTGGAGCCAGGGCAATTGGTCCGCAAAGCGGGCAAGGCCATAGGGGCCGGTCAGTATGCCAATGACGATAAAGCCGATGACGGGTGTGATCCGTACCCGGGCAAAGGCAGGTATAACCACCCCGGCGGCCCCAAGGATCAGCAGGGCATCATGGAGGGCTGTCGCACTGTCATTGCTCGTCATAGGGTCAACCTAAACCCATTTTGACAGCATTGTCAGGCGCAATGGCGTGACGACAAAAAAAGGGGCAGGCAAAGTTTCCTCTGCCCGCCCCGAAATTTGAGAATTGAAGAGGATCAGGCCCAGGCGGCCATTTCCTTTTCAAGGTTGGACCGGACCGCTTCAAAGAACTGTTCCGTGGTCATCCAAGCCTGATCTGGGCCGATGAGGATCGCGAGATCCTTCGTCATCGCGCCGCTTTCAACGGTCTTGATGCAGACCTTTTCGAGCGTTTCAGCAAAGCGCGTCACGTCTGGCGTGTTGTCAAACTTGCCACGGTAGATAAGGCCGCGGGTCCAAGCGAAGATCGACGCAATCGGGTTGGTCGACGTTGCCTTGCCCTGTTCGTGCATGCGAAAGTGGCGCGTGACGGTGCCATGTGCGGCTTCGGCTTCGACGGTCTTGCCATCCGGCGTCATCAGAACTGACGTCATGAGACCAAGCGAGCCAAAGCCCTGTGCGACCTGATCCGACTGAACGTCACCATCATAGTTCTTACAGGCCCAGACGAACTTGCCGCTCCACTTCAGCGCGGAGGCGACCATGTCGTCGATGAGGCGATGTTCATAAACGATGCCAGCTTCCTTGAACTTGTCCTTGAATTCGACCTCGAAAACTTCGGCGAACAGGTCCTTGAAGCGGCCATCATAGGCCTTCAGGATGGTATTTTTGGTCGACAGATAAACCGGCCAACCGAGGCCGAGGCCATAGTTCATTGAGGCGCGCGCAAAGTCACGGATCGAATCGTCGAGGTTGTACATCGCGAGGGCAACGCCCGGTGACGGGAACTGGAAGACCTCTTCGTCAATCTTGTCGCCATTATCGCCATCCCAGACGAGACGCAGCTTGCCGGGGCCAGGCACGAGGAAATCAGTCGCCTTATACTGGTCACCAAAGGCGTGACGGCCAACGACAATCGGGTCCGTCCAGCCCGGGATCAGCCGGGGTACGTTCTTGATGACGATCGGTTCGCGGAACACCACGCCGCCCAAGATGTTGCGGATGGTGCCGTTGGGCGACTTCCACATCTTCTTAAGGCCGAATTCTTCCACACGCGCTTCGTCTGGCGTGATGGTGGCGCACTTCACGCCGACGCCATATTGTTTGATGGCATTGGCGGCGTCGACCGTGATCTGATCGCCTGTCTCGTCACGCTTTTCAACGGAGAGATCGTAATATTTCAGATCAATATCAAGATAAGGCAGGATCAGCTTTTCGCGAATCCACTGCCAGATGATGCGGGTCATTTCGTCGCCGTCGATTTCCACGACAGGCGTGTTCACCTTGATCTTTGCCATGCTTCTCGTCTTTCCCTGGGGATGAGGTCTGGCGAGGCCTTAGGGCGGGATTTCGCTGCGATCAACCGCTCTGATTGTATGATGCCGCCCCTTTGCCTATGAAGGGGTTATGACCGAACATGAAAAAGCCGTCGCTGCGGGCGAGGGCGTCAAATGGGCTTGGCCCGCCGTGCACCCGGAAGGGCGCAAATTCGCACTTATTTCAGCGGCCGTCGTTGCTGCGTTCTGGGTGATTGGCTGGACATTTATATCCTGGCTCTTCGTTGGGCTGACCATTTGGATTCTCGCTTTCTTCCGGGATCCGATCCGCAGCGTGCCGCAAGACCCAAATGTGATCGTGGCTCCTGCCGATGGCATGGTCACGCTCATTCAGACGGTGATGCCGCCCAAGGAAATTTCGGGCGGCGACGGCCTCGCCGAGGAACCTGTGGTGCGCGTGTCGATTTTCATGAGTGTGTTTGACGTTCACATTAATCGCTCCCCGATCGCCGGTACCGTTCGCAAGATCGAGTATATCCCCGGGAAATTCCTCAATGCGGACCTCGACAAGGCGAGCGAAGACAATGAACGCCAGCATTTCCTCGTCGAACGGGCGGATGGCGTGAAGATCGGCTTCACGCAGATCGCAGGGCTTGTTGCCCGCCGCATCGTGCCTTTCTCCAAAGTCGGGGACACTGTCACCGCGGGTGAACGCGTTGGCCTGATCCGCTTTGGGAGCCGAGTCGACGTCTATTTCCCCAAGGGGACCGCGCCGAAGGTTGCGCTTGGGCAGCGCTGCGTTGCCGGTGAAACCATCCTCGGCGTGATTGGGGACAGCGCAGCCGCTGTCGCCATCACCCAATAACGATGCCGGATAACCGCCAGGGGATTAGCCTGCGCGCCGTTGTGCCGAATGCAGTGACTGCGCTGGCGTTGTGCTTTGGCCTGACGGGCATTCGCTTTGCTATCTCGGCGGCGGGCTATGATCCGCATCCCGGTGATTGGGAACGCGCGATTGGCGCGATTATCATCGCGGCGATGCTGGATGGCATAGATGGACGGATCGCGCGCCTGCTGAAGGCGGAGAGCCGGTTTGGCGCTGAACTTGATTCTCTGTCTGATGTCATCGCGTTCGGCGTTTCGCCTGCGATCATCATGTACCTTTGGTCTCTACAGAATTTTCCGAAATTTGGTTGGATTTGCGCGCTGGCGATTGCGGTGTGCTGTGCCTTGCGCCTTGCGCGGTTCAATGCCGCCATTGATGCCGAGGACCAGCCCCACAAATCCGCTGGTTTCTTGACAGGCGTTCCGGCGCCGGCGGGCGCGGGGATTGCGTTCCTCCCGCTCTATCTCTGGCTCGTCACGGAAAACGAACTGTTTCGAAATCCTGCGATTGTCGCGCCTTGGATCGTTTTCGTGGCGATCCTGATGATCTCAAACGTGGCGACCTTTAGCTGGGGCTCGATCCGGCTGCGGCGCCATATTCGGCTTGAGGCTATTTTGCTGCTGGCATTGCTCGGAACAGCGCTGTTTTCAGAACCATGGATCACACTCATCGTGATCGCCGTCGGTTATGTCGCTGCGATCCCCTTCAGCGTCCGCAGCTATGCCAAGGTGAAAGCTGCGCGTCAGGTTCAGTCCAGCTAGCCGACGCCTCAGGCCGCCATGCGGAAGGCTGTTGCAGGGACCGTGGCCGATGCGAGGGCAGGGCGACGGCGCATAACATATACTTTTGCGCACTCTACTTCCGCCGTCATGACCTGACCGGACAGTGCAGATTCGATCCGCTCTGCCGCGTCAGACAACATGCCGCGAATCAACAATCCGGCAAAACCCAGAACCGTAGCGAAGAACATGAAAGCGACGATTTGCATAGCGATCTCCTTTTGTTCTCACGTTAATGATCCTGATTTGTTCCAACGTCAAGCGAAAAAAGAACAAGCCCAGAACGGGTCTGCAGATCTTTAGCGATTTGGGAGAAAAGTGAGAGTGGCTCCCCGGGCCTGATTCGAACAGGCGGCCGTCCGATTAACAGTCGGATGCTCTACCGCTGAGCTACCGGGGAACGCTCTACAGGCGGCGCGTATAGCAGGCCAATTCTGCTTGGCAACCCGTTCAGACTGCAAACTGCTCCATGGCAATCCGATCATCGAGTGCATGTTCGGGATCGAACATCATTGTGAGCTTTGTGGTGCGGTCTGTGGTGACACGGACGGATGCAACGTCACGGACCTCCTGTTGGTCGGCCACAGCGCTCACAGGGCGCTTAACGGGGTCGAGAACGCGGAACTGCAAGGTCGCATTGTCCGGCAAGATGGCACCACGCCAGCGGCGGGGTCGGAACGGGCTGATCGGCGTGAGCGCGAGCAATGGAGAATCGAGCGGAAGGATTGGCCCCTGAGCGGAAAGATTATACGCGGTCGACCCGGTGGGGGTGGCCACAAGGACACCGTCGCACACGAGTTCATCCAGAACAACGCGGCCGTTCACTTCCACTTCCAGCTTGGCCGTCTGGCGTGTCTCACGCAGCAGCGACACTTCGTTGATGGCGGGGCTGGAGACCTGCTCTCCATCAATGGTCTCCGCCTCCATGCGCAGCGGGCAGATATGGAAGGATTTCGCCTTTGCGAGGCGCTCGTCGAGCGCTTCAACGCGCCAGTCGTTCATAAGGAAGCCAACGGTGCCCAAGTTCATGCCGAAAACAGGCACGATGCGCTTGCGCCCCAACATGCCGTGGAGGGTTTGCAGCATGAAGCCATCGCCGCCGAGTGCGACGATCATGTCCGCTTCCCTTAAGTCCGCCCAATCATAGGCGTTGCGAAGCTGCTCCGCCGCTTCCTGTGCAGGCGCGGTTGGCGAAACGAGGAGTGCGCGCTTCATCCGCCGGTGACGCTCATATGGCGCTGCGTGGCAGCAAAGCCGAGATTGAAATCATGGCGTTCCGGTTTCGCACCAATGGCTTGGTCGAGGAGCTTATCAAACAAGGATGGGTCGTCTCCACGTAAGGCGCCCCGCAAATCGACATGATCTTCATGGCCTAGGCACATATAAAGCTTTCCAGACGCCGATACGCGCACGCGATTGCAGGATGCGCAGAAGTTGGCAGTGAGTGGTGAAATGAAGCCCACGCGGGTCGCTGAGCCCTCAACGGACCAATATCGCGCAGGCCCGCCGGTGCGGTGGGTCGACGGAAGCAGATTAAACGACTGTTCCAGCGTCTCGCGGACCGCCGTCAGAGGATAAAAGCGGTCCGTCCGGTCTTCGTCGATATGGCCGAGCGGCATGGTTTCGATAAAGGACAGGTCAAAGCCTTGGGACATACACCAGGCAAGCATGTCGCTATATTCACCATCATTGAGAGATTTCAGCGCGACCATGTTGATTTTAATCGAAAATCCACGTGCGCGAGCAGCTTCAAGCCCCTCCAGAACAGTGTCCAGTCGGCCGATCCGCGTGATTTGCGCAAACCGGTTTGCATCCAGTGTGTCGAGGCTGACATTGATCCGGCGGATGCCTGCGTCCCAAAGGTCATCGGCATGTTTGGCAAGGCTCGCACCATTTGTGGTGATCGTCAGTTCATCCAGACCATGTCCGATCAGGCGGCCGATTTGCCGCGCCACATCGGTCGCGCCGCGCCGGACGAGGGGCTCTCCACCCGTCAGGCGGATGCGGCGAACTCCGCGGGCCACGAAGGCTTCCGCCAGCCGGGCGATTTCTTCGAGCGAAAGAATTTCGCTGCGGGGCAGGAATTCCATCTGCTCTGCCATGCAATAGCGGCAGCGCATGTCGCACCGGTCTGTCAAAGACAGCCGCACATAGCTGATCTGCCGCCCATAGCGGTCTTGCAGCGCTGTGTTTGATCCGCATCCCATGGAGGCGGTGCTAGTGCGGAGAGCGGCAGGGGACAAGTCCTGTTCAAATTAGGAAATTCCCAAGGCCTTGGCGCTAAGGCACCTTGGTGAAGCATTCTCTTCCCTCAGACGTCCAGAAAGGCGCGGCGGCACCGGTCATGGTGTATTCGCAATCGCGCCGTGATGAGATCCTTGCCGCTGTCACAGGTCTGGGGTGGCGCGCGTCCGCCTCCCGGCGTGTTGCGGGGCTGCAGGGCCGCATCATCGTGTCTGGAGCTGACGTTCTGCTGCTCGACGGTTGCGTTGATCCAAACGCCACCACGTCTGTCGCGTCCATCGCGCCAAAGCTCGGCCGCAATGGCGTCGCGATCGTAGCTATGTATCCTGCGGGGTCCGAAAGTGCCTTGGAACTGGTGAATGCCGGGGCGACGCATCTTCTTTCAGAACCCTATAGTGCCGCAGAACTTCAGGCTGTGCTTATCTCGGCAAAGCGCTATGCCGCCCGCGCCCTTGCAACATCGGGCGTTCTGGCACCCGCCGACGCTGACTCGCTGACAGGCCTTGCCGATAGCGCAGAACTCCGCCGCTGGCTGGAACGCAATGGCCAAACCGAAACGGTTTGGCTCCTCATCGTCAACATCTCTCGTTTTGATGCGATCAACGAAGCCTTGGGCGCTAACGCCGCCGATGCCGTGCTGCGCGCGGTCGGGCACCGGCTTGAGCCGCTGGTCGCAGAATCGGGGCTCAATTGTATCACCGCCCGCATGGCAGGCGCGGAATTTGGGGTGGCGCTGGTTGGGGATATATCGCCCGACCGGCTTCTCCTTTTGGCCGAAGCGATTGTCGAACGTGTCGGCCAATCCGTGGCGGCTGACGGAAAAACGGTCCGGCTTGGGTGCCACGTCGGGATTGCTGTTGCCGAAGCGGGCGCGAAAGATCGCGGGTCGATCGTCCGCCGTGCGGCCAAGGCGGTGGCGGATGCGCGCAAGGAAGACACCGGGCCGATCCGTCTTGTCACGGCCGGGGACACGAAGGTTGCAGGGCGCATCTCTGCGCTACAGGCGGATTTGCGCAACGCTCTGGCCAAAGGCGAGATTGAGATTCTGTTCCAGCCGCAATTTGCCATTGCGAGCGGACGTATTGACGGCGTGGAGGCATTGGCGCGCTGGCAGCATCCGAAATATGGTCTGATCGGCGCAAAAACGCTGTTCACGGTGGCAGAGCAGTCAGACTATCTTGTGGAACTGTCGGCCCATATTCAGCGCCGCGCGCTGGAGCTCGCTGCGGCTTGGCCCAAGTCGCTTTCGCGCCTGCGCTTGTCCGTCAATGTCACTGCGCGCGATATCAAGCATCCTGGCTTTGCGCAGCGTTTTCTGGCCCGGGTGGAGTCGTGCGGCTTTGCGCGGACGCGGCTGACGGTGGAAGTCACAGAGACGGGCCTGATGGAGGATCTTGACGCCTCAGCGAAAGTTCTTGCCAAGTTCCGTTCTGCGGGGTGCCGTGTGGCCATTGATGACTTTGGCACGGGCTATTCCAGCCTTGCCTATCTCAAGGCGCTCCCGGCCGATTATCTAAAGCTGGATCATGGACTTTCGGCGGAAATCACCGGAACGGAGCGCGACAGCGTTGTGGTGCGGGGCGCTATAGACATGGCCCATTCCCTAGGTTTGTCGGTCATTGCAGAGGGGGTTGAAAGCGAAGGCCAGCTTGGCCTTCTCGCACGGGCAGGTTGCAGCCACTTTCAGGGATTTCTGAGGGCTGGCCCGCTAAATGTGGCCGCCCTTCAGAAACTTGTTGAGGCCGAGGCCTAGTTGCCTTTGGCCGGCGCCAGAACTTCGGGCTGAAGCAGCCGGTGCATGTGGACGACCACATATTTCATTTCGGCATCGTCAACGGTCCGCTGCGCGGCGTTCCGCCAGGCTTCTTCAGCGCTCTTATAATCTGCGAAGAACCCGACGACGTCCATTGACTTCAAGTCGGCGAAATCGAGTGTGCGGGGGTCCTTAACGCGGCCACCGAACACCAGATGCAGTTTGCTATCGCTCATTCTTTCCCTTTGCGTATTGTCTTGGCTGCGGCTGTACCGGCTGTCGTTGCAGCCTTCCCGATTTTTCCGGCGAGCTCGCGAGCCGTTTGGCGTGCGGCATCCGATGTCAGCCCTAGCGCAAAAAGTTCCGCCTTGGCAACGTCACCAGCAACTTTCGCCGCAGCCTTTGCTGTTTTTCTGACGCTACGGCCAACAGGGCCTGCGATCTTTGTTTCGCGCGCGGTGCGGGGCAGGGCGGCTGCAATGATGGCACCGATCGCCAGTCCCCCGGCAATGGCCGCCAGCGGATTGCTGTCGAATTGCTGAGATGTCGTCTGGGCTGCAGCCTTCGCCTTTTCGCGCGTGACGGTGGCGGTCTCTTTGGCGCGAGCCTTGCCCGCTTCAAGGGCGTCATGCGCCTTTGTTCTGCCAGTCGTCAGCGCCTGTTCGGCCTTGCCGCGAACGTCGTTATAACGGGCGCTTGCCTTGGCACGGAGGTTGTCAGTCATGGCGCGGTTCCTTTCTGATACGCCGGACAAGGCCGGCAAGGGGTTTGCGAAACAAGAAGGCGAGGATGCCTAAGCCGAGGGCGACAACGGCGACAGGCTGGGCCTGAACGGCGCCGGTGACGCCCCGCTTGGTTTTGGCTGCCGCGCGCTTGCCGAGTTTTACGGGCGTCATGTTGTGACGCGCGAGGGAAAGGCTGTCCTCAAAACGCGCCTTGGCGGCGCGCACTTTGGCCAATGCGTCATCGCGCTGTGTCATGGCTTTTCCCACGGTCGGGTCACCTGGTTGAGGTGGCTAAGGCCCAAGCGGACCAATATATAGGCCAACAGGCCAAAGCCTGCCGACACGATCAGAATGGACCACCCCATGCCCACGGTCTGCCCGATCCAGATCATCAGGCCGACCACAATCGCGACAATCAAAGCGAACACCAAAATGCCAGCGACGACCATGAAGCCGACCGCTGGGCCAAGATGCGATTTTCTGTCGCCGAGCTCGGCTTGGAGATAACCCATCTCTGCCTTGGCATAGGCCTTCGTATCGGCCACAAGCTGACTAATCAGGTCACGCACACTCGGGCCATCAACGTCCGTCGGGGGTGGTTCAGCGTCCATCGACTCGCAATCAGGCGTCTTTATCGTCGCCGGCACGGACGATGCGCGTCAGCACAAAGCCTAGTGCGGCCGCAGCGCCGATAGCAACGGCCGGGCGTTGCCGCACAAAAGTGCGCGCATCTGCCAGAAGGTCATCGATATCCTTCGATTTCAGCGAGTCGGCGAGGCCTGAGACGGCATCCGCCGCTTTGCGGGCATAATCGCCATATTGCGGGCCAACCTTATCATCCAAGGCGCCTGCCACGTTGCCGACCATCGCAGAAACTTCCGAAAGGGCCGATGTTGCCTTGTCCTTGCCGGAGGCAGCCGCATCGCGTGCGCCGGTCTTGACCTTGCCGAACATGTTCTGCGCTTCGCCTTGCAATGCACCACCGGGCTTGGCAGCGGCCTTCGCCGCAGGCTTTGCGGCAGTCGCCTTCGATGCCGTCGCCTTTGTCGCGGTTGCTTTCGTCGCTACTGTCTTGGCGGCGGGTGCTTTTGCCGGCGCCGCTTTGCGAACCGTCGGGCGCTTTGCGGCGGGCTTAGCCGCAGGCGTGGCAGCAGCCTTTGCAGCGGGCTTTTTCGGGGCGTCGTCTGTCGTGGCCATGTCGATCCGTTTCCTCATGGTTGCGCTGTCGCTGCCTGACAGATAGAGGCCCATGCCCATACCGCCAAGCAGCTTCGGAGACTCATATAATGACGGCCATCCTCGATATCCATGCCCGCCAGATTGTTGATAGCCGGGGTAACCCGACCGTAGAGGTTGATGTCCTTCTGGAAGATGGCAGTTTCGGGCGTGCAGCGGTTCCGTCGGGGGCTTCGACAGGCGCCTATGAAGCGGTTGAAAAGCGTGATGGCGACACGTCGAAATGGCTCGGCAAGGGCGTTCAATCTGCCGTCGACAATGTGAACGGTGCTATTGCGGACGCGCTGCTTGGCATGGATGCGGAAGATCAGGGGGAAGTCGATGCCGCGATGATCGCGCTCGACGGCACCGACAATAAAGCCAACCTTGGGGCAAACGCGATTCTTGGTGTCAGCCTTGCAACGGCCAAGGCGGCGGCCGATTCCCGTGGGTTGCCGCTGTATCGCTATGTGGGCGGTGTTTCGGCCCATGTCTTGCCGGTGCCGATGATGAACATCATCAATGGCGGTGCGCATGCCGACAACCCAATCGACTTTCAGGAATTCATGGTCATGCCCGTCGGCGCGGACACCATCTTCGATGCTGTTCGTATGGGCTCTGAAATATTCCACACGCTTAAAAAGAAGCTGCATGACAAGGGGTTGGTGACGGCTGTTGGCGATGAAGGCGGCTTCGCTCCCAATCTGGCCTCCGCGTCCGAAGCGCTCGACTTCATCATGCAGGCTATCGAAGCGGCCGGCTATCGGCCCGGGGATGATGTTGTCCTCGCGCTCGATTGCGCGTCGACCGAATATTTCAAGAACGGCAACTATCACCTTGAAGGCGAAGGGCGCGTGCTTTCTCCGGAAGAGCATGCCGATTATCTGGCTGACCTTGCCTCCAAATATCCAATCAAGTCGATTGAAGACGGCATGGGCGAAGATGACCGGGCAGGCTGGAAGTATCTGACCGACAAAATTGGCGCGTCCTGCCAGCTGGTGGGTGATGACCTGTTCGTGACGAATCCCAAGCGCTTGCATGACGGCATTAACGAAGGATTGGCGAATTCGATCCTCGTAAAGGTTAACCAGATCGGGACGCTGACCGAAACGCTGGCCGCTGTCGATATGGCGCACCGCGCCCGCTACACTTCGGTCATGTCGCACCGCTCGGGTGAGACCGAAGATGCCACAATTGCCGACCTCGCGGTCGCCACCAATTGCGGGCAGATCAAGACGGGTAGCCTTGCACGTTCAGACCGGTTGGCAAAGTATAACCAGCTGATCCGTATCGAAGAAGAGCTCGGACCGATTGCCCGTTATGCTGGTCGGTCGATTTTTTGATCAACTGAGTCTTTTTTACGACCAGTCGGGGTTGACCGCTTGAATCGCTTGTGATTCAAGGACCTGCATGAAGAGGGCGAGAAATATTTGGAACATGCTTCGGTCGGCGGCCACGCCGGCCTTTGCCATGATCATTGTTGCCTTTTTTGGTGGCTATGCCCTGTTTGGAGCAAATGGGGTGCTGGCGGGCTTTGAATACCGGCAGATGCTGGAGAAGCGGCAGGCCGAACTGGCCCTGCTTCAAAAGGAAAAGGCCGAAGTGGCGAACCGCGTGGTGCTGCTCGACCCGAAGCGCGCCAATCCTGATCTGGTTGATGAACTTGTCCGTCGTGAATTGGGCCTTGCCCACCCTGATGAGGTCATCATTCCGCTCCATTGAGCGGCTGCATTCGTTTCCGTAGCGTCAAAAAGGTTGCCAGCGGCGTTGCCGCCGGGCCCGAATGCTGCTTATAGGCGTGGTTCCAATTCTCCCCAGGATCGAGGAAGGTTTCCACTTGGCCAAGGCAGCAACAAAGAAAGCGCCGACCGAGCAACTCGCAAAACCGGCAGAGCCAAAGCGGCATGCAGCGACGCGAGAAGAATTGCTGCGTCTCTATCGCGAAATGCTTCTCATTCGGCGTTTCGAGGAAAAGGCAGGCCAATTGTACGGCCTTGGTCTTATCGGCGGTTTCTGCCACCTTTATATCGGTCAGGAAGCCGTCGCGGCCGGCATCCAGACCGCGCTAACGGACAAGGACAGCGTCATCACCGGCTACCGCGACCATGGCCATATGCTGTTGTGCGGTATCGACCCCAAACTTGTGATGGCCGAATTGACGGGCCGCGCGGCCGGCATTTCGCGCGGCAAGGGCGGATCGATGCACATGTTCTCGGTCGAGCATAAATTCTACGGCGGTCACGGTATCGTCGGCGCGCAGGTGCCGCTGGGTGCGGGCCTCGCCTTTGCGCATAAATATAACGAAGATGGCGGCATCTGCGTTGCGTACTTTGGCGACGGCGCTGCCAATCAGGGCCAGGTGTACGAGGCCTTCAACATGGCGGCGCTCTGGAAGTTGCCGATCATCTTCGTTGTTGAAAACAACCGCTATGCCATGGGCACGGCTGTAGACCGGTCGAGCGCGGAAACGCACTTTTGGCGCCGTGGGGAGGCTTTCCGCATTCCGGGCATGGTCTGCAATGGCATGGACGTGCTCGAAGTGCGTGGCGCGGCGCAGGCGGCGGTTGATTTCGTGCGAGCGGGCAATGGTCCGGTCGTGTTTGAAGCACAGACCTACCGCTATCGTGGCCATTCCATGTCTGACCCGGCCAAATACCGGTCGCGTGAGGAAGTGCAGCAGGTCCGCGAGAAATCTGATCCCATCGAAGGTTTGAAGCACGATCTGGAAACGGCGGGCATCACCGAGGAAGAATTGAAGGCTATCGACAAGGAGATCCGCAGCATCGTCAATGAGGCGGCAGATTTTGCCGAAACCTCGCCGGAACCTGATCCTTCCGAACTTTATACTGACGTGTTGGTGGAGCGCTATTGATGGCAACCGAACTGAAAATGCCCGCGCTTTCCCCGACGATGGAAGAAGGCACATTGGCCAAGTGGCTCGTCAAGGCGGGGGATACCGTGCGCTCTGGCGACATCCTTGCGGAAATCGAAACCGACAAGGCGACGATGGAATTTGAGGCTGTGGACGAAGGCACGGTCGGGGAAATCCTGATTGCCGAAGGCACCGACAATGTGAAGGTCGGTACTGTCATCGCGACCATCGTTGGAGAAGGGGAGAGCGCGGCGCCAAAGGCCGCACCTGCGCCTGCTCCGACGGCTGTTTCGCAACCGGCACCTGCTGCAGCGCCTCAGGCTGCAGCACCTGTCCTCGCCCCAGCTGCGACCTCTGACTTGAGCGGAGAGACCCAGCGCCTGACGGTGCGGGAGGCCCTGCGTGACGCTATGGCGGAAGAAATGCGGTCTGATCCGCGTGTCTTCGTGATGGGGGAAGAGGTCGCGGAATATCAGGGCGCCTATAAGGTGACCCAAGGCCTGCTCGACGAATTTGGTGCCAAGCGCGTCATTGATACGCCCATCACCGAATATGGCTTTGCCGGTATCGGTACGGGCGCTGCGATGGGCGGACTTCGCCCAATTGTGGAGTTCATGACCTTTAACTTTGCGATGCAGGCCATTGATCATATTATCAATTCTGCCGCGAAGACGAACTACATGTCCGGCGGCCAGATGCGTTGCCCGATCGTGTTTCGCGGCCCCAATGGCGCGGCGTCACGCGTCGGTGCGCAGCACAGCCAGAATTATGCGCCCTGGTATGCCAGCGTTCCCGGCCTCGTTGTGATCGCACCTTATGATGCGGCTGATGCCAAGGGCCTTTTGAAGGCAGCGATCCGCAGTCAGGATCCGGTTGTCTTCCTCGAAAACGAATTGGTCTACGGTCGCAGTTTTGATGTTCCTGTGGGCGAACACATCGTCCCCATCGGCAAGGCGCGGACGATGCGTCCGGGCAAGGACGTGTCCATCGTCAGCTACTCTATCGGCGTCGGGCTTGCCCTTGAAGCCGCCGAAGCGCTGGCAGGTGAGGGGATTGATGCCGAGGTGATCGACCTGCGCACCCTGCGCCCGCTGGACAAGGGGGCCGTGCTCGAAAGCCTATCGCGCACCAATCGGCTCGTCATTGTCGAAGAAGGCTGGCCAACGTGCTCAATCGCCAGCGAAATCATGGCGATCGCGATGGAAGACGGCTTTGACTATCTCGACGCACCGGTTGCCCGTGTCACGAATATGGATGTGCCGCTGCCTTATGCCAACAATCTCGAAAAGCTGGCGTTGGTGACAACAGCCAGCGTCATCGAGGCGGTCCGGAAGGTCTGCTACCGCGCCTGACGCAAGTCAGGTTGCGGTGCGGACACTGCACATACGCTTCTTCGGTTCTACAAGGTTTGCGAGGTTCGTCGGATAGGTCGGCAGGCCTTCTCGTTTGCTATAAGCAGATCTGTAAGTGATTGTTCTGGGAGCAAACAGAAAATCCGGGACGACCGGTTGGTAGTCATATTGAAGTTCCACATACAGAACGGCAGAATTGGCTGGGTGTTGAATGAGGTTGGCATGGTCGCAGGGGTCCATGCAGACCAAGCGCTAAGCCCGGATTCATTGCCTAAAGTATAGGTCCAAACTTTGCTGATCGTTGGGATGCGCGTGCGATAATTTGCTGTGCTTGCCATCCAGCTATTGTTCAGAAGGCTGCCGACATTGACGTTCGTCCCATAGGGGACAAATCCGTATCGGATCCGCGGCCCCTTAATGGGATCAGCCGAACCAGCCCCGAGCGCCTTGTAGAAACTTATCGCTGCCGCCTTGAGGCCATCAAGCTTGTTGACTGTATCTCCTGAGGGAGTGGCGAGCATGGACCCAGACACGTCGAGAACGAACATCACGTCCGCATTTGGGACCGAAAGGACAGCTGTGCATGAGGCAGCGACTGAAAAATCTTCTCGTCCGAAGACTTTCATGACAGTTGCTGGCACAACAGCCGTTGCCGTGCCGACGACTTTGTTGTCCGTGCCGCCATAGCTGCGCGTCACGCTCGACGCACCAAATGAACCGGCGGGAAAGTTGGCGTCAAAATACTGGTTGCCCATGGCTTTGTCATCGTTAGACGGAGACGCGCCGGTCATGCCTCTGCGCGCGGCAATGGCGCCGGCATCGCAGGCGTTTTGAAGGCGCGTCTGCACCATGTAGATGCGGCTGAGGTCAACGGCACCGCCCACCATCGCCGCCATCGGAAAGACGAGGAAGCCGAGCAGCGGCATGACGTTACCGGCCTGATTCTTTGCCAGCCGCGTCAGGAAGCCGGATTTTTGGGCCTTTTTCAAAGCCTTGCCCCTGTTGATGTTCATACTTGCCCCACCAGAAACTCTTGTTCACTAGGGGCTATGCGTCAGACAGGGCTAACGTCGGTTGAAAGAGCACGGTTAACGCGTGGTAATGGTTAAAGACCCGGATCGGTTGCTTTCGCTCGCTTATGCGGGGGTGAAGCTGCGCCCTCGGTTGGAACTCGTCTTTGCTTTGGACGAAGCCTTGGCAGACATCTTGCGCACGGTGCGGGAGCCACTGATCGCGCAAATCCGGCTCGCCTGGTGGCGCGATCAGCTTGAAGCTTTGGCGGCGGGAGGCACGGCCGCGCCTGAGCCACTTCTCCTCCGTATTGGTGCGACCCTTGGCCCGTCGGGGGCTGCATGGTTGGCGGAGCTGCCATCCGCTTGGGAGAACCTTCTGGAAGACCCGCTGGAAATTGAGGCAGTTAGGCGCTTTGCGGACTTGCGCAGCGCTGCCTTGGCTCCGGTTTTCAACAGTCCGGCGTTAACCATAGGGTTGCGTTACTGGGCGCTGGTGGACTTTGCCTTTCATTGTTCCGACCCGCAGCTGGCAGCACAGGTCGCGGAGGCGGCAAAGCGGCAGGAGCCGGGGCTTCTGAAGCCATTGCCACGGTCCGCGCGTGTTCTCATCGGACTGGCGTGGGATGATTTGGCACATCCGGAAGCACGCCGACCGGGCTCCCCCAGACGCCTGCTGCGTGCCTTCCGCCACGCCGTCTTGACGTCATAGCTGGACAGCGCGGTGGCAATCTCTATCATGTCGCATTCATACAAATAGGTGCGATATGTGGCGGTATCTTGGCGGTGCGGCATCCATGTTGGTGCTGATGGGGATCGGTTTCTTCCTTGTGCGGGAAATGGCGGCAAGCGAGGTGCCTCTACCACCCGCGCCTGCTGAGGCGGCGGGCTCAGGCGCTGGCACGCCCCTGAAAGCGCCTGCCGCTGATGAAGCCACCAAAGAGGAAAAGCGCTTCAACCGCACCGACAAGGACAAGGACGGGGCGATCGCAAAGGCGGAGTTCCTGTTTACTCGCCAGCGCGCCTTTGCCCGGCTAGACACCAATGGCGATGGCACCATCTCGTTCGATGAATATGCAGCCAAGACGTCGGAGAAGTTCGCCAAGGCCGATGGCGACAAATCCGGCGTGCTGGAAAGGCGGGAGTTCGCAACGACGCGCGTCATCCGCAAGGCGAAGCCGGCGCGGGCGGATTGCCCTCCGCCTGAAAAATCACCTCAGCCGGCAACCTCTGAAAGCGAGGATGCCGACGCCTGAGGCGACAACCAGTCCGCCAAGGCGGCACGGCCACGGTCTGTATAGAGCTGCTTGCGGTCAGCTTTACGGCTCCGCTCCGGCAGTGGCGGGAACAGCCCGAAATTGACGTTCATCGGCTGGAACGTCTCTGCGTCCGCACCGCCTGTGATATGGCTCAGCAATGCGCCCAGCGACGTTTCCAGCGGCGGCAAAGACGGATCACGCCCGGCCAGCTCATCAATCCAGAAGCGCGCGGCAAGCAGGCCGACGGCGGCGCTTTCGATATAGCCCTCACACCCGGTAATCTGCCCGCCAAAGCGGATGTGCGGCCGGGACTTGAGGCGGAGTGAGCCATCCAGCAGCTTGGGGGATTTGATAAAAGTGTTGCGGTGCAGCCCTCCCAGACGGGCAAACTGGGCATTTTCCAGCCCCGGGATCATTCGGAACACGCGGACCTGCTCAGCATGTTTCAGCTTGGTCTGGAAGCCGACCATATTCCACAGCGTGCCCAGCGCATTGTCCTGCCGCAACTGGACGACGGCATAGGGCCAGCGGCCCGTCTTCGGATTGTCGAGCCCTACGGGCTTCATGGGACCATGACGCAGCGTATCGACGCCGCGTTCCGCCATGACTTCAATCGGCATGCAACCGTCAAAATAGGGCGTGTTGGCTTCCCATTCCTTGAACTCGCCTTTCTCGCCAGTGATCAGCGCGTCGTGGAAGGCCAGATATTGGTCCTTATCCATTGGGCAGTTGATGTAATCCTTGGTGTCCCCCTTGTCCCAGCGGGAGGCCATCCACGCCGTCTCCATATCCACGCTTTCATGGTGGACGATAGGGGCCAGCGCATCGAAGAAGGCGAGTGCATCTTCGCCGGTTTCCGTCGCAATGGCTTCTGCAAGGGCGGAGCCGGTGAGCGGACCTGTCGCGATGATTGCAGGACCCTCTGGGAGAGTGTCGATGCGTTCGCGCACCAATGTGACATTGGGATGTGCGGCGAGCGCTTGTGTCACGGCCTCGGTATAACCGTCCCGGTCGACCGCCAGCGCCGAGCCTGCGGGGACGCGGTGTGCATCCGCCGACTTCATGATGAGCGAGCCGAGTGTGCGCAGTTCCTGATGCAGCAGGCCGACTGCGTTGCGATCCGCATCGTCAGACCGGAAGCTGTTTGAGCAAACCAGTTCGGCGAGGTCTTCGGTCTGGTGCGCTGCCGTTTTTTCGCCACCGCCGCGCATTTCGGACAGGCGGACTTTGATGCCGGCTTCCGCCAGCTGCCATGCCGCTTCAGAACCGGCGAGCCCGCCGCCAACGATGTGAACCTGATGTGTCATGCAGCGCCTCTAGGCAATCTGCGCGCCAAAGGCGAGAGGCCGCGCAAGAGGCAGGGAGGGCGCATACCCTTGATAAGTCTTAAGAGCTTTTCTGCGAACCACTAGACAGATGCGGTGCAGGCAGTGCAGTCTTGCACCTAGGGGGATTTATGGGGCCGAACACGGCGTTGATGAAATTGTGCCTTTGGGGGTCGATCCTTGCCGGGGTCAGCTACCTCTTGGTGGTTGTCGCCGACCTGCAGGGGCCGATGATGATTGTGTGGAAAGGCACTGGGGTCGCGTTGCTCGCGGTTTTTGCGCTGTTGCGGGCCAGATCAAGCGATGGCGTCATGCTCGCCGGGGTGATGGCCTTTGGCGCGCTGGGGGATGTTCTGCTCGAGGTTGCTTTCACAATGGGCGCTGCGTCGTTCGCGTTGGGGCATGTGCTTGCGATCATCCTCTACCGCCGCAACAAACGACCAAATCTCGCAGCGTCGCAACGGGCGTTGGGCGTGCTACTTGCCGTTGCCACACCGGTTATCGCGTGGCTCCTCACGCATGCCTTAGATGTGACCAGCTATGCTCTTCTGCTGGGGCTTATGGCAGGCAGCGCTTGGACAAGCCGGTTCTCCCGCTACCGCACCGGCATTGGCGCGGTGATGTTTGTGGTCTCTGACCTTTTGATCTTTGCAGAAATGGGTCCGCTTGCCGGCTCCGCGTTCATCGGCGTCGCTATCTGGGCGCTCTATTTTGCTGGACAGTTTCTGATCACATTGGGGGTCACCCAAGGCTTGGGGGAGCGCCGGAGAAGCCTCTACTGATAGAAGGATATGTGCTCGTGAGAACGATCCCCTTTGCGATGCTGGCTGCCTTTCTGGCGACCACACCGCTGCCGGCAAAGCCCAAACCATCGATAGAACGCAGTGCGCCGGTTGCGCTGGATGGAAAGTCCATGCCCTTTTCAAAGGCCGTCCGCGCTGGCGAGTTCGTGTTCCTGTCTGGTCAACTCGGCAATCAGCCCGATGGGACTATGCCGGCAGGCATGGAGGCACAGGCGCGACAAGCGATGGCGAATGTCGGAGCTATTCTAAAGGAAGAGGGCCTGGGCTGGAGCGATGTGGTGAGCTGCGTCGTCATGCTGGATGACATGTCGCAATGGTCGGCCTTCAATGCTGTTTATGTGACCTATTTCGAACCCGGAAAACTTCCCGCCCGAAGCGCGCTGGGGGCGGATGGATTGGCGCGCGGCGGTCTGGTTGAGGTGGAATGCACCGCCTATGCGCCGCGCCAATAGAACTAAAGGCGACGGGTGCTGAGAATAGAAGTAAAGGGAAGCTCTGCATAAAGGTGCGGGAATAGGGCCCCGCCGCGTGACACTTCCCATCGCAAGGCATCGCCAAAGCCCGAAAGGTCGATTTCCGCGATAACAAGGCCTTCCTGTCTGGCGAAATGCTTTTCCAGCGTGCCGTCCAGCTGGTCCGCTGTCGACATGTGGATATAGCCGTCGGCCAAATCGACAGGGGCGCCAGCAAAGCTGCCATCAGCCTCAAATTGCTGCCATTGGTCCGCCGTAAAGATTTTGAAAGCTTGAGCCTTGGTCACGGAAGCACCACAGCACGGCCGATGACATAGCGGCTTTCCAGCGCTTTCAGGGCATCCCCGGCCTTCTCAAGAGGGAAGCGGTGTGAAATGGATGGGCGCATGACGCCCTTTGCCGCCAATTCGATTAGAGCCGCCCGCGTTCTTTTCCCCAATTCAGGGTCGCGCCGCGTGGCTTCGCCAGCCCGCAGGCCCATCACAGTATAGCCTTTGATCAGAACGTGATTGGCTGGGAATTTGGGGATCTCTCCGCTTGCAAAGCCAACGATCAAATAGCGGCCACCCCAACCGAGCGTGCGCGTTGCCGTGATCGCGAAGGGACCGCCAACGGGATCATAAACGACGTCCACGCCCTTGCCGCCGGTGGCCGCTTTGACAGCTTCTGGCAGTTCAGGCGTGTCGTTCAAAAAAGCAAAGTCGGCGCCTGCGGCAAGAATGGCGTCCAGCTTTGCCTTGGTAGAGGCCAGACCAATTACGGTCGCGCTCTTATGCTTGCCAAGCTGCACAGCCGCCATGCCGACGCCACCGCTTGCGCCCAACACCAGCAGCGTTTCCCCCGGCTGGATATCGGCTTTGTCGTTAAGGGCATGCCAAGCGGTGGTCGCCGCCACATACCAGCCAGCGCCTTCTTCATAAGTTAGCGCGTCAGGCAAGGGGAACATTTGCCCAGCAGGCGCAATGGCTTGTTCTGCAAAGCCCCCCAGCCGGAGCTGTGCCATGACACGGTCCCCGGCTTTGAAACCGGTCACATCTGCGCCGACCTCAAGAATGTCACCGGCCACTTCCATGCCGGGTACAAACGGTAAATCAGGGCGGAGTTGATATCCGCCCCGCGTCATCAACAGATCAGGGAAGTTCGCGCCTGCCGCCCGAACGGCAATCCGCACGTCCCCCGCCGCCAAAGGCGGGCAGGGAAGCGTGCGGATTTCAAGAGAGCCGGGACCCTCCAGTGCCGCACAAACGGCGGCGCGATAGGTCTGGCTCAAATGCGTTCGATAATGATAGCCGGGGCCATGCCGCCTGCGGCACACATGGTGACAAGGCCATAGCGGCCGCCCGAGCGTTCCAGTTCATCAAGCGCGGTGCCGATCAGCATCGAGCCGGTGGCGCCGATCGGATGGCCGAGCGCCATGGCACCGCCATTGATGTTGACCTTGGTGCGATCCAGATCGAGATCACGGATGAACTTTTCAGCAACGACCGCGAAGGCTTCGTTGATTTCCCAGACGTCAATGTCTTCAACCTTGAGGCCTGCCTTGGCGAGAGCCTTCTTGGCGGCAGGAACCGGTGCGTTGAGCATCAGTGTGGGATCATCGCCCTGATTGATGTAGCACACAACGCGACCACGGGGCTTCAGGCCATGCTTGTCGGCATATTCCTTCGACGTGATGAGAACAGCACCAGCGCCGTCGACAACACCAGAGCTGTTGCCGGCATGGTGCACGCCTTCCCAGTTCAGTTCAGGATAACGGCGCTGGATCTGCTTGCGGAACGTGGTGCCGCCCAGATCAAAGTCGGCAATGCCGTCAAAGCTGGCCTTCAGCGAAGCGAGGCCTTCGGCCGTCGTTTCGGGACGCGGGAACTCTTCATGGTCCAACGCGACGGTGCCGTCCGGGTTGTGGACCGTGATCAGCGACTTGTCGAAACGGCCTTCGCGGATCGCGCGGGCAGCACGTTCCTGGCTGACAAGCGCAAGTGCATCGAGCGCTTCGCGGGGGATGCCTTCCATGGCCGCAATCGCGTCACCGCAAACGCCCTGATGCGACTGCGGGTGCATCGCGTCGAGTTCAAGATTGCCTGAGCCCATGCCCATTGGCTTTAGGCCGGCATTGGCTTCTTCCGCGCCGATCTGCGACGTGTAGCTCATCATTTCGGTGCCACCGGCAATCACGCAGTCTTCCATGCCCGACATCACGGCTGCCGTGGCGAGATTCACCGACGTGATGCCGCCGCCGCAGAAGCGGTCGAGCGTCATGCCGCTGGCGCCAATGTCGTAACCGGCAGCGAGGGCGGACATGCGGCCCAGATCGCCGCCTTGCTTGCCCTTTTGGGTTGAGGTCGACCAGATCACATCGTCCACGGTCGACGTGTCGAGGTTGTTACGCTCCTTCAAAGCCTTGAGGACGGTCGCCGCGAGATGTTGTGGGTGCAGGTGGGAAAGGGCGCCCTTGCCCGGTTTGCCAACGCCGCGCGGGGTGCGGCATGCGTCGATGATATAAGCTTCAGCCATGAGTCTCTCCCAATATTCAAATGAGTCGTGCTTTCCCTTTACGTAAACAGGGTGTCGTTGCAAGTTCAAGTCAACGCGAGAGGCGCGGCCTGGGTTCCGCACAAGCTCAGGCGCGGCTGCGTTTTTCCAGCCAAGGCCGCAGAGCTATTGTGGCTAACGTGCCGACGGTATAGCCATGCGTTAACGACATAGGAGAGTAGCATGACCGATACGCCCGAAAAATCCGTTCTGATCCGGACTTTGATCAAGCCTGAAGGGCAGCTGGACATCTATCTTGATGAAACAGCTGTGGATCAGCCGGGCGAAAATCAGGTGCTGGTGAAGGTTCTGGCGGCCCCGATTAATCCGTCTGATCTTGGCCTGCTGGTTGGGGCGGCGGACATGTCGACGGCGCGACAGACGAGCATGAACGGCCATCCTGCTGTGACGGCTGACGTGCCCGCCTCCGGTTTGCGCGCCATGGCCGGTCGGCTGGGGGAAGCAATGCCCGTCGGCAATGAAGGCAGTGGTGTTGTTATCGCGGCCGGCAGCAGTGCGGCTGCCCAAGCCTTGATGGGCAAGACAGTCGCACTGTTGGGCGGAGCAATGTATTCCCAATATCGCACGCTGCCGGTTCAGATGTGCATGGAACTGCCCGACGGGACGGATCCGAAGGATGGCGCGTCCTGCTTCGTCAATCCGCTGACGGCGCTGGGTTTTGTCGAAACTGTCAAGCGCGAAGGCCATACCGGCATCGTGCACACGGCAGCCGCTTCCAACCTTGGTCAAATGCTCAACCGCATCTGTATCGCGGACGGGATGCCGCTCATCAACGTGGTGCGCAGCCAGGCGCAGATTGATCTGCTCAAAGGGCAGGGCGCGACCTATGTGTTTGATTCGACATCGGACAGCTTCATGGCTGATCTGACGGCGGCGCTCGTTGAAACGGGCATCACCTGCGCCTTTGACGCCATCGGTGGTGGCAAGCAGGGCAGTATGATCATGTCCGCCATGGAAGCAGCGGCGGTCAAGCGCATGAAGGAATATAGCCGGTACGGATCGGACTCTTTCAAGCAGCTTTACATCTATGGCGGTTTGGACATGTCGCCGACCGTTCTGACACGCAGCTTCGGCTTCAGCTGGTCTGTCTCTGGCTGGCTGTTGACACCTTTCATGCAGAAGGTTGGGCCGGAAGTGGTCGGGCAGATGCGCGCGCGTGTTGTTGCGGAACTGAAGACAACCTTTGCCAGCCATTACAGCCATGAGATTTCGCTGGCCGAGGCGCTGAACCTGGAAACGCTCCAGGCGTATAACGCAAAGCGCACCGGCGAAAAGTACCTGATCCTACCGCATAAGGACGCTTGAGCATGGGCGATCTCGATGGACGCATTGCGCTCGTAACGGGCGCATCGCGCGGGATTGGCGCAACCACGGCGCGCGCCCTTGCCGCGGCCGGTGCCAAGGTTATCGTCACCGATCTCAACGAACCCGCCGATCTCGCAGTTGAGATTGGTGGCCTGTCCCGCGCGCAGGATGTCACCAGCGAAACGGACTGGGCCGACACGATGGCTTTCATCCGATCGGAGGCAGGCGGCCTCGACATTCTGGTCAACAATGCGGGCCTGTTCTTGATGAAGCCGCTTTTGGACATCACGCTGGAGGATTGGCGTAAGCTGCATGCCGTCAATGTGGAGGGCGTGTTTTTGGGCACCAAGGCGGCCATCCCGCTGCTGGCAGAACGCGCATCCAAATGGAAAGGCGGCACGGCCATTATCAACTTGTCATCGGTGGCAGGACTCGTTGGCGCGGCTGGGGCCTCTTGCTATAATGCCTCCAAGGGCGCGGTGCGGCTGTTTACAAAGGGCGTTGCACTGGAAGTCGCGGCGGCCGGTATTCGCATCAATTCTGTGCACCCCGGCATTATCGAAACCAAAATGGGTGATGAAGTGGTCTCCGGTTTTTCAGCGCTTGGTGGCGTTGGCGAAAATGAGGCGCGGGCACAGGCAGCGCAGATCCATCCTCTTGGACATATGGGACAGCCGCAGAATATTGCCGATGCCATCGTCTTTCTGGCGTCAGACCGCGCGGCTTTTATGACGGGTTCTGAATTGGTCGTCGATGGAGGGCTGACCGCCAGCTGATATTGCGCCAATCCGGTGGAAGGAGAGGAAAGAATCCCTCTTTCGCAGCGTGCGGAGGTCGCCTAAAGCCCCCATCGCAATGCACGCATACGCCAATCCGGCCCGATTCCTGAAACTAGCCCGTCCGCTGACGCCTGTCTGCGTGGGCGTTGGTCTGTTGCTGGTGCTTCTCGGCAGTTATGTCGGGCTTTTCCTGACACCGCCGGACTATCTTCAGGGCGATACTGTCAGGATCATGTACATCCACGTGCCGGCCGCCTGGCTCGGCATGGGCGGTTGGACGGGTATTGCGATTGCAAGCATTGTGCAGCTTGTATGGCGTCACCCGCTGGCGGGCGTTGCCGGCCGCGCGATCGCGGCACCCGGCGCTCTCTTTACAGCAATCTGCCTCATCACCGGTTCTATCTGGGGTCGCCCGACTTGGGGTACATGGTGGGAATGGGATGGCCGGATGACGTCGATGCTCGTCCTTCTGTTTCTCTATTTTGCCTATATGGCGCTCGCCAATGCGAGTGATGAACGGACGACAGTTAGTCGCGCAACGGCGATCTTCGGCATTGTCGGTGCCATCAACATCCCGATCATCAATCGTTCTGTCGTTTGGTGGAACTCGCTGCATCAGGGCCCATCGATCACGTTGCGTGGGTCGAGCATTTCCTCTGAAATATTGTGGCCCTTGCTACCGACGGTGATTGGTTTCTCGCTGCTCTTTGGGGGTATCGTGCTGATGCGGATGCGGGCCAACCTTGCGGATGCCAAGGTCGAAGCGCGGATGCGGCGCATGGCGGCATCATGAACCATTGGGCCTTCATCATTGCCGCTTATGGCCTGACAGCGCTCGGCACTGCGGGTGTTCTCCTCTGGAGCTATTTGGATATGCGCCGGGCTGAAAAGGCTGTGACTGATCTGGAGACCCGCAAGTGAAGGCGAAGAAGCAACGATTGATCCTTGCGCTTCTCGGCCTTGGTGCTGTTGTCGGCGCCGGGCTCCTCGCTGCGTCCGGCTTAAAGACAGAAGCATCCTTCTTCTTCGCGCCCGGAGATGTCGCTGGTATTGACCTGCCATTGGGCAAGGCCGTCCGGCTAGGCGGCATGGTGGCCGACAAGTCGATCCGCCATGATGCAGACGGCGTCACCATTCATTTCGTCGTTGAAGACGGCAAGGCGAAGGTGCCGGTCGTCTTTAAAGGCATCGCACCGGACCTGTTCAAGGAAAACTCAGGCGTTGTTGCTGAAGGCGAGTTTCGTGCGGACGGATCTTTCGTAGCCTCCAATCTGCTGGCCAAGCATGATGAGCGCTACATGCCCCCTGAACTAGAGGGCAAGATGCACAAGACTGGCAGTTTAAAGTCGTGATCGCAGAACTCGGCCTGGGGTTGCTCTGGCTCGCGGCTGGTCTCGCTATCATTCAGTCTGTTCTTGGCATGTTGGGGTTGTGGCAGACGAACCGGCCCGATCTCGGCAATGCTGTTCGGCCCGTCGCGGTTGCGCAGGCCCTTTTGATTGGCCTTTCCTTCGCCTGCCTAATCTACCTGTTCATTGTGTCAGACATGTCGGTGAAGCTGGTTGTCGCCAACAGCCATTCAGACAAGCCGATGCTTTACAAAGTGTCGGGCGCATGGGGAAATCATGAAGGCTCCATGCTCCTTTGGGTTGCCGTACTGGCCATAGCCGGTGCCGGCATTGCACTCGCAGAGCGACGCGTGCGGCGCGATACGCTGATTGCAACACTGATGGCGCAAGGCCTGCTCGCCCTTGGCTTTTATGCGTTCCTGCTCTTTTCATCGAACCCGTTTGAGCGTTTGAACCCGGCACCGCAGGATGGGCAGGGGCTAAACCCGCTGCTGCAGGACCCCGGTCTCGCCTTCCATCCGCCGACGCTCTATTTCGGCTATGTCGGCATGTCAGTGGCCTTTAGCTTTGCGGTTGGCGCCTTGATCACCCGCGATGTAGGCCCGGCCTTTGCCCGCGCGACGCGGCCTTGGGTGCTTGGCGCTTGGGTGATGTTGACGCTGGGCATCACGGCGGGCAGCTATTGGGCCTATTATGAGCTCGGCTGGGGTGGCTGGTGGTTCTGGGACCCGGTTGAAAATGCGTCGCTAATGCCTTGGCTGGCGGCGACAGCCTTGCTCCATTCGGTAACCGTTCTGGCGACGCGAGATGCTTTGCGGGCATGGACGGTCATGCTGGCCGTGGTGGCTTTCTCCATGTCGATCGTGGGCACATTCCTTGTCCGCTCCGGCATCTTGACCAGCGTGCACGCTTTCGCGGTCGATCCGCAGCGCGGCAGCTTCATCTTGGCATTGATGCTCATCTACATTGGCGGGGCGCTCGCCCTGTTCGCGCTGCGCGTCGGGACTGTGCGGGAAGGGGCTGTGTTTGAGCCTGTCAGCCGTGAAGCTGCACTGGTGCTCAACAATCTGTTTCTGACTGTCATTTTGGGCGTCGTGCTGATTGGTACGCTCTACCCGATCGTTGCCCAAGGCTTTGGCCAGCAAGTCTCTATCGGTCCGCCCTATTTCAACCCGGCTGCTGGTTCGGTTGCCTTGATGTTGATCGTCGTGATGGCCGCTGGCCCGTTGATGCGGTGGCGGTCGGACAGCGCACCAAAGGTGCTGCGACGCTTGGCCATTCCGTTGGCCATCGGCATCTTGTCGCTTCTCGTGGTGCGGTTACTGGCACCCGATATGGGCGTGTTGCCTTGGCTGGGCCTGTCGACTGCGCTGTTGGCCGGAACCGGCAGCATCGCGCCTTTGTGGAAACGTAACCTCCTGCGGACGCCGCTCTTTACCTGGGGGATGGTCGTCGCGCATTTGGGGGTCGCGGTCGCCTTGGCTGGCATGGCGGTGGACAGCGCCTTTTTCAAAGAACGGCTTGTTGCGGTGAACGAAGGCGAAACGACCGTGGTGGGCCCTTTCTCGGTTAAGCTCGTATCTGTTGAACCCATCATCGGGCCAAACTGGACCGCGATTGAAGCGACGATGGAGGCACGGCGTGGCGACGGCCAGCCGACCACGCTGCACCCACAGGCCCGCAATTACAGCACGCCGCCGACCGACACGAGCGAAGCCGCCATCACCACATATATTGATGGGCAGCTCTACGCAGTTCTTGGCAAGCAAGGCCAGGATGGCCGTTGGCAGCTCCGCCTTTGGTGGAAACCGTTGGTCACCTTCATCTGGCTGGGTGGCTTCATGATAGCGCTCGGCGGGTTGCTCGCACTTGTGGGACGGGTCTGGCGGGAACGCCGCGGCGTGAAGAGCGAAGAGATTGCCGCATGAGGAAGGTTGTGCTCTGGCTGCCTCTGGCGCTCTTTGGTTTGCTGCTTGGCATCATGGGCCACGGTATTCTGAACCCGGAACAGACAACGGTCCCGTCGAAGCTGATCGGTACGCAGGTTCCGCAGTTCGATCTTCCAGCCGCCGTACCCAGTCATGCTGCCCTTAAGAGCAGCGATCTTGCGTCGGGCAAGCCTGTCTTGTTGAACATCTTTGCCAGCTGGTGCCTGCCCTGCATTGCGGAAGCGCCTATCCTAGAAGAGCTCAAGGCGAAGGGTGTCACCATCCACGCCATAGCCATCCGCGACAAGCCGGAAGATGTGACGCGCTTCCTCTCAGACCATGGTGATCCCTATGCCAGCATCGGATCGGACGTCTCGAGCCGTGTGCAGATCAGCCTTGGGTCTTCAGGTGTGCCTGAAAGTTTCGTCATCGATGGCAAGGGGATCATCCGTCACCAGCATATTGGGGACATTCAGGCACAGGATGTCCCGAAAATCCTGAAGGCGCTGGAGGATGCTCGATGAAGCGCTTTGCCCTTCTTCTCCTGCTGCTCGCGTCACCGGCTTTGGCAGATTCCCGGATGGGGGCAGCGCCACTTGCCAATGTCCAACTCACCGACGCCCGACAGGAACAGCAGGCGAGGGCGCTGATGGAGACGATCCGCTGCCTTGTCTGTCAGGGGCAGTCGATAGCGGATTCCGATGCAGAAATGGCCGGGGACATGCGATCCCTAATCCGCGAACGCATTCAAAAGGGGGAACGCCCCGAGGCGATCCGCACGTGGCTGATCCAGCGCTATGGCGATTGGGTGACCTATGAGCCGCCCTTGAGCGCGACGACGATCTTTCTGTGGGGTCTGCCATTGCTTTTGCTGATGATGGGTGGGGGGCTCGCCATGGGTCGTATCCGCCGGACGTCGAAACGCTGATGTCGCTCTTCCTCATCATCGCCGTGGGACTGATAGTCCTTTTGGGCCTTTGGAAGGTCGCGCGCTTGTCCACCGGCGCTGTCCTTCTGGTGGGTGCCGCTTTATCGCTTGGTTTGGTGGGCTATGCCCTTCAGGGCAGCCCCGCTTTGCCGTCCGCCCCTGTGGTGCTGAAGCCGGAGGCCGCAGCGCCGATTGACGAGGCCCAGCAGGCAACGGGCGACCTCCTTGGTCGCTTTGGCGGCGAAGCTGAGGCGTTGAAGCAGGCGGAATCTTATTTCAGAATTGGTCGGCCGGATCTGGCCGCACGTGTCCTAAAGCTGGGCCTGTCCAAAAACCGCAACAGCCCGGCGCTTTGGACGGGGCTGGGCAACGCATTTGTCGCGCATGACCGAGGCTTCCTCTCCCCCTCGGCCGAGTTCGCCTATAACAAGGCGTTGCGCCTGACACCGGGCTTCCCCGGGGCGCTTTATTTCTATGCTGTCGCACTGGCAGAAAACGGCCGGGTCGACGAAGCGAGGCCGCTTTTTGTATCGTTGGTGGCTTCCATGCCACCGGACATGCCAATTCGTGCGCAACTCTTGGCAGATTTAGAAAAGATGGGTGTGCTGAAACAGGGCACTGGGAAAGCTCCAGCACCGGTCAAATGATTTGCGGCGCTACCACCCCCGTGCTAGCGCGCCGCTAAATCGCGTGCAGAGAACCGTGCATCCCATGCAAAATCAAGCTGCCTTCGGACGTTACTGATCATGTCCAATTCCAACATCCCGAATTACGCTGCTGATCCGGAGGATGGCGGCCACCAAAGCCATGGCCCTCTGCATAAGTTGATGATCGCGGCCATTGGCATCGTCTATGGCGATATTGGCACCAGCCCGATCTACGCTTTTCGCGAAACGTTCGCCGGCCACCACCCGATCACGCCTGATCAACTGCACATTTATGGCGTGCTGAGCCTCATTTTTTGGTCGATGATGACCGTGGTGACGTTAAAGTACGTCACTGTCATCCTGCGCGCAGACAATAAGGGGGAAGGCGGTAGCCTTGCCCTGTTGGCGCTGATCAACCGGGAATCCTCCGGCAAAAGCTGGTCGGTGCCGATTGTGATGCTCGGCGTGTTTGCCACGGCACTCTTCTACGGCGACTCGATGATCACACCGGCTATGTCGGTTTTGTCCGCCGCTGAAGGTCTGACGGTCGTCAATCCGGCGATGCAGCCGCTGGTCCTGCCGATTTCGGTGGCCATTCTGGTTGGACTTTTCGCGATACAATCCCGCGGCACGGCGAAGGTTGGCGCGCTGTTTGGGCCGATCATGATTGCGTATTTTACGACACTGGCTGTTCTGGGACTGATGAAGATCGCCGAGATGCCGGAAATTTTGTGGTCATTGTCTCCGGTTCATGCCGTGAGCTTCTTTGCCGACGATCCTCTGCGCGGCTTTCTTGCGCTCGGGTCGGTTGTTCTGGCCGTGACAGGTGCAGAAGCGCTTTATGCGGATATGGGCCATTTTGGCCGTCGCCCCATCCGCCTGTCTTGGCTCTGGATTGTGCTGCCCGGCCTGATGCTCAACTATCTGGGTCAGGGCGCGATGATCATGCAGCTGTCGCCAGCCGAAGCAGGGGAGGCGATCAAAAACCCCTTCTTCTTGCTTGCGCCTGAAGATTTCCGTCTTGCACTCGTTCTGCTCGCCATGCTCGCAACGATCATCGCGAGCCAAGCCGTTATTTCCGGGGCGTTTTCGCTCACGCAGCAGGCAATCCAGTTGGGATTTATGCCCCGTTTGCGCATCCAGCATACCAGTGAGAATGCGGCGGGCCAGATCTACATTCCGGTTATCAACTGGGCGCTGATGGTGGCGGTCATTGTGCTCGTCCTGCAGTTCGGCAGCTCCAGCAATCTTGCCTCTGCTTATGGTATTGCGGTGACGGGGGCGATGTTCATCGATACCTGTCTGTTGGCAGTCTTGCTGCTCAACATCTGGAAATGGAACCGTTGGTACATTGTCCCGCTGCTCGCATTGTTCTTCATCGTCGATACGGCTTACTTCACTGCAAACCTGACGAAAGTGCCGTCGGGCGGCTGGGTGCCGCTCGTAATCGGCCTGATCATTTTCACCTTCCTCACGACATGGTCGCGCGGCCGCAAGCTGATGATGGAACGCATGCGTGAGGCGGCGATGCCGGTGAAGGTGTTTATCAGTTCAGCTGCCAATTCCGCGACCCGCGTTCCGGGTACCGCTGTGTTCATGACATCGACGCCGGATGGCGTGCCGCACGCTTTGTTGCACAATTTGAAGCACAACAAGATTATCCATGAACGGGTGATCTTGTTGACAGTCCAGATTCCCGGCGTGCCCTATGTTGACCCTGACAGGCGCTGCAAGATGGAAGATCTGGGGCAGGGCTTCCACCGCCTCATCCTGAAGTTTGGCTTCATGGAAGAGCCTGATGTGCCCGCCGCCCTTGCTGGTATTACAGCCTGCGGCCCGCCCATCAAGATGATGGACACCAGCTTTTTCCTCGCCCGGCAGACGCTCCTGCCGTCGTCGCGGCCCGGCATGGCAATCTGGCGGGAAAAACTCTTTGCCTGGATGCTACGCAACGCGGAAAGTGCGATGGAGTTCTTCCGTCTGCCCACCAACCGCGTGGTGGAACTCGGCAGTCAGGTCGAAATTTGAGCGACGCGCCGGGCGCGCCAGAGCGGGCGGTTCCGCTTATTGTGACGGCGCTGATGGGCGACGCTGATTTCGGTTTCTTTGATGGGCTTAGGCGCCGACACTATCCGGCTGATCGCAACGTGTTACGCGCGCATCTGACGCTGTTTCATCACTTGCCGATGTCTGTTGAACACGAACTTTCAACCCATATCCGTCAGGTCACGAAGGATGTCGCACCTCAAGCGTCGCTGATCGGTCTTATGTCGCTGGGGCGTGGCGTGGCGTTCCGAGTGCGCAGCGATGAGCTAGACGCTATTCGCGCCGAAATAGCTGATCGCTTTGCTCCACTCCTCATTCCGCAGGATAAGGCCGGTTGGCGCCCGCATGTGACCGTTCAGAACAAAGTCGAGCCGCCTGCTGCGCGCACCCTGATGACGGAGCTTGAACTTGGCTTCCAGCCGCGACCGTTGCAAATCACCGGCCTTGCCGTCTGGCATTATCTAGGCGGGCCATGGCAATTGTCCGGGGCATGGCGTTTTGGAAGCGGCCATCCGATGCGCGCACCCGGTTGACCCAAAGCGCGTCGCTGCTTATAGGCGCGCTTCCCGACGCGTTTCGGACGTTTGGGGCGGAGTAGCTCAGTCGGTTAGAGCAGCGGAATCATAATCCGCGTGTCGGGGGTTCGAGTCCCTCCTCCGCTACCATTTTTGACGTTGCTGCGCGGGTTTGGTCCTGACGCGATCAGCTTAAATCCAGATCCGATCTGTGTCATCTCTGCTGCTCTGGCTACGGGTTCTGCTGGACAATCGAGATGTATGACCCTCCCGGATTGCCGGCCGGCCTCCCCATTGAACCAATCTGGCCGCGAAAGATCACGCGCCGACATGATTTTGTGCGAGAGAATGAGAGGAATGTTGGGCGTTCAGGCAATTGGTAGACCCTTTTGCCCCGGACGCCTCTGTTATTCGGGTTTGCTGCCCGAGATCAAACGGGGCCCTTGCGGGCCTGGAGGCAAATGTTGTTGCGCGGCGGGCGAGATTGGCTTGGATCAAAAAGCGTTTGGGGATCTTTGCTCGGGCGAAGGACCAAACCAGACGCTTGGGCGCGGTTGGCGCCTGCCCAAACCAGCCGCTTCGTGTTTTTTGGGGCCCTGCTTCTCGCCCTTTTGGTCGTCGTCAAACCTTTTGATGTCCGCGCGGCGACAGACGCTGCCGCACAGCCTCCTCTAAGGACGCTTCTCGGCGAATCGTGCGTGACGAAGGTGGGATCAAACGCTCCTGCGGCGCGGCAGCTCTCACCTGATCTCGATCTTCTGTGCGCCGACATTGAAAGTGGCAGGCTGACATTCTCGCTCGTTGGGTCTCAAGGCACCAGTTTGGCTGAGATTTTCGGGTCGAGCCGGCAGCGCAGTCTCATCGACAAGCGGCTTGAATGCGAACCGGGCCGGGCCATGAAAGATGACGCATTTGATGTGCTGACGATTGCCTGTCGTCAGCGCAGTGACGGTTGGCCAATTGTGGTGCTTGCGCGCGCGGAGGACAATATTCTGCGCGTGGCGGAAGGTTCTGCATCGGCTTATCCCGCGTTGCGTATCATGATGGGCCTACCACCCTTGACGGGGTCTGATACTGAACAGGCGAACCTCGTTCGGGCACTCTGGGCGCTTCCCATCAAAATTGGCAGCGGGGCCGATCAGGGTGCAATTAAGGGTTTGCTCCGGCAGGCGCGGACCGCATCCGGCCAGTCTGACTATGGCGTGGCCGAGGCGGGGTTCAGACGCGCTCTCGAACTACAGATCCGTATTTTCGGGGAAGATGACCTCGCGACCAATGATATTCTTATGGACTTGGCGATGTCCGTCAGCGCGCAGGGCCGGCATGACGAGGCAGAAGCGCTGCTCAACCGCGCTGCGCTGATTGTTGAAAAGTCCCCAAAGGCTGCCGATCGCGCACGGTTAACTGCCTATCGAGCCTTTATCGCGGCAAACAAGCGTGATTATGACGCTGCTTTGGTGCAGGCGCGTGCATCAACGGCACAATGGCGCGATATCGCTGCCAAAGCGACGTCAGCTGGCGCGACACCGGGGATGCCCTCTGCGGGGGGGGCGTCCGAGGCAGAGGCAGAGCTTTCGATGGCGTTGAACCTGGAAGCGAGCATGCTGCTGCGCACAGGAGATGTGACGAGCGCTTATGCCAGCGTTGGGGAAGCGATGCTCGGCATCAAAAAGGCAGAGGGTGAGCCGCGCTGGTGGGAAGCGGACATTCTTGTCACGCTTGGCAATGTCAGCAGCGCTCAAGGGCGACTTTCTGCGGCAGAAGCCTATCTAAAGCGCGCCCTTGCGATCCGCCAGCAGGTCTTTGGAGAAGGTGTTGCCACCCTACAGGCCCGCATCGCCTTGGCCCGCGCTTATCAGGCGGAGCATATGAATGTTTCGGCCATCATCGTATTTCGTGAGGCCATGGCCGTCGCGAAAACGCTTCCGAAGGCCAGCGTTCCGTTTAGCGCAGAAGACATCATTCCCTTTTTCGACGCGGTCGCAGAAGAAGCCGCGCGGTATGAAGACCCAAAGGCGCGGCTGGGACTTTATGCCGAAGTCTTTGATGCTGTGCAGTTGACGCGCTCGCCGCTGTTTGATCGGTCCATGGCCCTTACATCGGCACGGCGATCCGCAGGAGATCCAGAACTGGCGGCGCTCCTGCGTCAGTTGGAAACCGCGACCCAGAAAGAGCGGGAATTGCGCGTCCAACTTGCGACGGAACAATCGCTGCCCGTGCAGGAACGGAGTGCCGCTGCCGAGGATCAATATTCAGCTGACATTGCCGCTCAAGGGAAGGTGATTGCTGATCTCCGTCTGGATCTGGCCAAGCGGTTTCCGAACTTTGCTTCGATGACGGATGTTGCCGTTCCAAAGCTGGACGACGTGCGAAGCCGTCTGCGTCAGGATGAAGGGCTCTTGTCCTTTGTCATTGGGCGGGACCGGTCCTTCGCCCAGTTGATGACGAAGGATGGAATTTCTCTCGCTGCTATTCCGGCAGGGGAGGCGGCACTGCAAGAGGCGGTCGCGCGGCTGCGGCGCGGGCTGGAAATTCAAGGAAGAAGCGTCAACGACTTTGACCTTGAAGCCGCCCATGATCTCTATGCGACTCTTTTTGGCGGACTTTCCGCGGATTTGGCGCAGATGAAGCGGCTTGTGGTGGTTCCATCGGGGCCATTAGCGAACCTGCCTTTTGCGCTGCTCGTCACCCAGCCGCCGCAGGCCAACCAGTATGGCACCGCGCGCTGGCTGGTGAAGGATCTGAACGTTTCCTATAGCCCGACAATCGCCAGCTTCGTCGCTCTCCGCTCCACGCGCCTTACAGGCACCCATGCCCGCACTCTGTTGGCCTTTGGGAACCCTGTTCTGGCCCCGCCCAGCACTGTGCGCCAGCTGGCCCCAGTCAATGCCAAGCTTGGGGATGATTGCGGCGCGAATGGCATCGTGCCTGCGTCTCTGCTCCGCTCCCTGTCGTCTCTGCCGGATACGGAGCGGGAAATTGGAGAAGTCGCCCGGATCCTGAAGGCGGACAAGAAGGACGTTCTGCTGGGCGCGCAAGCGAATGAGGCTGCGTTCCGCGACCGCAATCTGGCCGATTATCGAATTCTCTATTTTGCAACGCACGGTTTGTTGCCAAGCGAGCTCAAATGTCAGGCGCAACCCGGTGTTGTGCTGACACCGCCGGCGCAAACCCCAAAGTTCGCTGAGCTTGATGGGCTTCTGGATGCCAGTGAGATTTCCAGCCTGTCTATTCCGGCCGACCTTGTTGTGCTGTCGGCGTGCAATACTGCCGCGTCTGGAAAGGCCAATGGCGGTGAATCGCTCTCTGGTCTGGCCTCCGCCTTCTTTCAGGCAGGCGCGCGAAGCTTGGTCGTCTCTCACTGGCAAGTCCCATCAGCTGCAACCAGCGCGCTGATGTCTGCAATGTTCAACGTCATGGGCGAGACGAAAGCGACTTCGGTCGATGAAGCTTTGCAGGTGGCACAGGCACGCCTCTTCAATAATCCTGCGACGGCGCATCCCTTCTTCTGGGCAGCGTTCGTCATCATCGGGGATGGTCTAACGACACCGCTTTCAGAAGAGGCGAAGCAATGACCCTAGTCCGGACGTTTTTCTCGCTGGCGGTTGGCAGCCTCATATCTGCCCAAGCCTGTCTTGCTGCCCCCATGACTGTCGTTGAAGCACGTGGTGGGGGCCTACGTCCCGGCATGCGCGTCGACAGTGCGGCAAAAATCCAGTTGAAGGATGGGGAGCGGGTGACGATCATCGGTGCGGATGGCCGCGCCGTGACGCTCCGCGGGATTTATGCAGGCGTGATTGCCAAGGGCGGTGGCGGCGGGACGCAGAACCCGCGCGCGGCGCTCGCTGCACTTATTTCCACCAGAAATGACCGGGCAAGCCAAGTCGGGGCCGTGCGCGCAGGTGCCAATGCAGCGCCGCTGCCGGATCCTTGGCTCATTGATATTTCGCGCCCCGGTGCCCGCTGTATTCGGGAGGGCGAGCGCCCTGTCTGGTGGCGTCCTGATGCCGCCGAGCAAACCCCGTTCACAGTCTATCCGATTGACCGATCCTGGCGGGCGGACTTCGCTTGGCAGTCCGGGCAGGACCAGATGCTTGCGCCCGACCTTGCCAAGCTGGACGGCGTGAAAACCTTCCTGATCGCGGTACCCGGGCAAGACAATGCCATCAGCATCAACATGATCCCCAAGGACGTGACGGACCCCTTGGTGCTCAGTTCATGGATGCTGGAAAAGGCCTGCGTGCAGCAGGCGGATGCCTATTTTCGCTTGATCCAGAAAGATCTCGATCAGCCCCAATCCCCACCGGCGCTTTCTGCAAGGACTTCTGAATGAGCAAGGCGCAAAAACAGGCGTTATCCGCTGTACTGATCGCTATTCTGGCGGCGGTGATGGCGGTGTGTGCCGTGCGGTATTTCTCGCCGCTCACCAATCTTGAAAACAAGATGGCCGATATCCGCGTTGCGGCCATGCAGAAGCCGATAGAGGCCTCCAAGGACGTCGTCGTCGTGGCGATCAACGAAGATACGTTGACGGCCTTTCCCTATCGCTCTCCGGTTGATCGCGGCTTTCTGGCTGATCTGATCACGCAATTGTCTGCAAAAGGCGCGAAGGTCATCGGCGTCGACGTTATTGTCGACCAGCCGACCGAGCCTGAAAAGGACGCGCAGTTGAAGGCGGTGCTCGACACCACATCAACGCCGCTCTTCATGAGCTACACATCGTCGCCAAACATCGTCAATCAGGACCAGCTTGCCTTCCTCAATGCCTTTGTGCGCCCTGACCAGCGCGCTGAAGCTAATCTGCTGTCAGATCCCTTCGATGGCCTTGTCCGCCGCATCAATCCGGGTGGAGAGATGCAAAAGGGCAAGTTGGCGGATACGGGCGCGCATCCCGCTGGCTTTGTGCGAAAGGCAGTGACGCTTTTTGGCGGCAAAGCCCCGCTTACGCCGACTGAGATTGCATGGCGTCCGCGTCCCGACGCTGAAACGCAGCCATTCCCAAGTTTCCCCGCCCAATTTGTGTCAGTCCTTCCGGATGAGTTTTTCCGGGACAAGATCGTCCTTGTTGGCGCAACTTTGTCTATCACCGACCGCCACCGCACGCCGCTGTCGATCATTGATGACGGGGATCAGGGTAACATGCCTGGCGTCTTCATTCAGGCGCATGGCATCAGCCAGATTCTGGAAGGCCGCGCGCCTCCAAAAATGCCATTCAACGGTGTTGTTTCGCTGACCGTGCTGTTTGCGGCTCTTGGGGTTGCGGTTAGCCTGTTCAAGCGCGGTATCGTCTTCAACGTTGGCGTCGGTCTGGTGCTTGTTGGGTCCTATTGGGTCGGCGCTGTCATTGGCTTTGGTTATGGTCTGCCAATGGTTCCTCTGATCGGACCGTCGATCGCCTTTGCGCTGTCGATCTGGATGATGGACGTGTTCATCGGGCGGGCGGAGCGCAAGCAGCGGGAATTCGTGCAGGGCACATTCTCCCGCTATGTGTCGCCGGCAGTGGTGGATCAGTTGGTTAAAGACCCAAGCTCGGTCAGCATTTCCGGCGACCGTCAGGAAGCGACCTTCATCTTCACTGACATTGCCGGCTTTACGACCACGTCGGAACTGCTGGGCGCGGAAGTTCTCTCAGACGTTCTCAACGAATATCTGGACGGCGCGTGCGAAATCATCCTCAAATATGAAGGCACGATCGACAAGTTCATCGGGGATGCCATCATGGCCATCTTCAATGCGCCCATTCGGCAGGCCGACCATGCAGAGCGTGCTGTGCGCTGCGCGCTGGAACTGGATGCCTATGCAGAAGCGTTCCGTAAGGATCGCAATGCCCGTGACATCCCCATCGGGGTGACGCGGATCGGCATCCACACCGGTCAAGCGGTGATCGGTAATTTCGGATCGCAATCCCGGATGGATTTCACAGCCTTGGGTGACACGGTCAACACGGCCGCGCGCACCGAGGGCGTAAACAAATATTTCGGCACGCGGGTTTGTTGCACCGAAGATGCCGTCGAACGCTGCCCCAATCTGAAGTTCCGACAGATCGGGGACATTGTGTTGAAGGGTAAGACGACGCCAACGGGGCTCTACAGTCCTATTGCGGAAACTGAAGATCCGGCAATGATCCAAGGCTATGGCGCAGCCTATGCCTTGTTGACGTCAGAAGGCACCGGGGCGGAAGCCGCCTTCCGCGATTTGGCAGTTGCCTTCCCGGAGGACCCCATTGTCCAGTTCCATGTCAAGCGCATGGACAATGGCATTGTATCGGCACGGGTGGTGATGGATGACAAATAAGCTGTCATCCAAGCAGCGCCGGTGTCGGGCAGGTGGCTGCGCTGTGATGGCAGTCGGACTGATTGTCTTGCCGGCAACCACGGCTGTCGGTCAGGTCGTTTTGCCACCGCAAAGCGACATTTCCCGCCAACGTGTGGAGCCGTTGCCGCTGCCGCCGAATGCGTATGATTTCCGCATCCAAAGCCCGGAGAAGTCGGCTATTCCGCGCGCGATTGACGAGGTGGAGTTTTCTGTCGCTTCCATCAAAGTCACTGGCGCCACCTATTTCCCGGCTGATGAAGTCGATGCCATTTTTGCACCATTGGAAGGCCGCAAGATTGTCCTGCAGGACCTGCGCGACGCGGCGCAGAAGCTTGAAGACAAATATCGAGCAGAAGGCTTTTTCCTGACGCGGGTCTTTGTGGCCCCGCAAAAGGTGGAGAATGGCGAACTTCAGGTTCAGGTTCTGGAAGGGTATATTAATCAGGTCTTCGTAGATGGACCTAACCCTGCCTCTACGCGTCTTGCCGAGGGCGTGGTTGGACCCATTACAAAAGAACGTCCAACGCGGTTTTCAGGCCTTGAGCGGCGCATGCTAATCCTGAACGACATGCCCGGTGTCACTGGCTCTACGGTCTTGCAGCAGGGCGGGGTGCCCGGCAGTTCGGAAATGCTTGTGACCGCAGGGCGCACGCCCAACCAATATCGGGCGACTTTCGCGAATACGTCGTCAGACATTCTTGGGCCGCTGTCTTACTCGCTTGGAGGGACGATTTTCCAGCCGCTGGGCCGGCCTGGTGCTCTGGATGTGACCTTGTCTGCAGCCGGTGAACGTCTGAAAGAACTACGTTCGGCAAATGCCCGCTATGCAATGCCGCTCAATACGCATGGGCTGATTGGCAGTATCGGCGGTCTGATCGCCTTTGCTCGTCCGGGGGGCGCCGTCGCGGATCTGGACGTGCGCAGCAATGTTCTCTCGCTCAACGCCCGCCTTCGCACGCCACTTCTGCGTGGACGCGCCAATTCCATCTATCTGGACCTCGGTCTTGCCCTCAACCGCAACAAGACGACCATCTTGGGTGAGCTGATTTCCGATGACCGGAGCACTGTCGCTGAAGCAACGTTAAGCTGGCAGCAGGCCAATTGGTTGAGCGGCGATACCAATGTTTCGCTCTCTCTGTTTCAGGGGTTGGGCCTGTTTGGCGCGAATGACGCTTCTGCCGAATTTTCATCTGTCCAAGGTTTTCAGCCAAATTTCCAAAGGCTGGTCTATAGCCTGCAGCGCACGCAGCGCCTGACGCCGCGCATCTCCCTGCAAGTCAATGTGCAGGGTCAATACACGACCGATCGGCTAACGTCTGGCGAAACGATTTCGTTCGGCGGGACCGCTATTGGCCGTGGCTATGATCCGTCGCTCATAGGTGGAGAACGCGGGCTCGGGCTCTCTGGAGAGTTGCGATACGCGCTTCCCTATACCCTCCCGACGCTCATCGAAGGCGTGCAATTCTATTCCTTTGGGGATTTCGCCCGCGCGACAACGCTTGCCTATGAGGCTGAACCAAAATCGACGAACAAGATCAGTTCGCTAGGTCTTGGCGTCCGTTTTGTGGTTTTCGGCAAGGTTAATCTTGACCTGCAAGGCGCGCAGGCCCGCAGAAGCGTCACCAGTGGTGAGCGCAACGAAAAACGTTTCAATCTTAATGCACTGGTCGCTTTCTGATGTTTTCATCTCGTCGTTTCCGATTGATGCTTTTGGGTGCTGTCAGCAGCACGGCATTTTCTGCCGCGCATGCCAGCGACATTTCAGTTTCGAGCGGGTTTATCACAGGAATTGCCTCCTCCCAGAATGCCACCGGAGGCATCCAAACAACCATCACGCAGACAAGTGCGCGCGCAGTTATCAACTGGTCTGACTTGTCTGTGCCAGCTGGAGACATTCTTGAATTTGTTCAGCCCAATGCCAATTCCATCACGCTTAATCGCGTGGTTGGCCCGACAGGCGGTGGCCCCATTGCTCAATCGCAGATCGACGGAACCGTCAATGCGAATGGACAGGTTTGGATTCTGAACCCGACAGGTATCCTCGTTGGTGCCAACGGACGGGTGAACGCCGCCGGGTTCCTCGCAACGACAATGGGCATTGCCGATGCGGATTTTGATGCCGCCACCAACGCGTTCAACCTGGCGGGCGACAACCCAGCTTTAATTGAAAATAGGGGCATCATCACAGCTTCGGGCTATGCGGTGCTCGCTGGCCATCGTGTTGAAAATTCAGGCACCGTGCAAGCTCAACTCGGCACCGTCGCGATTGGATCAGGTCGCGCCATGGCACTGACGTTTTCCGCAGATAAGCTCATTTCCTTCGTTGTTTCGGAACCGTCTACAGCGCAGGGCAGCGGCATTACCAACACCGCAAATGGCCAGTTAATCGGAAATGGCGGGCGCGTTCTTATGACCGCGCGCGCCGCAGCTGCATTTGCCGCGAGTGTCATCAACAATGCGGGCTTGGTGCAAGCCAATAGTGTGTCTGTTACGAATGGCGAAATCACGCTGGATGCGGGCCCGACAGGTGACATTAACGTGTCGGGTACGCTGAAGGCTTCGGGCGCTGCAGCCACCGATACCGGTGGTCTCATTACCGTTAAAGCAACCAACGTATATGCCACCTCCACCAGCCAGTTTTTGGCGACTGGCAATGCCGGCGGCGGGTCGATCCTCATTGGACGCGGTCCAGAGTCTGGCATGTCGCCATCATCGACAACAATCGACGCAGATACGGGCTCCACTTTTGATGCAAGTGCGGGAGAAACGGGCGCGGGCGGTCTCATCACCCTGTTGACAGACTATAATGATGCTGGATCGCTTATCTCTGCAAATGGGTTTTTCTACGCCAACGGCGGCAGCAACTCCGGAGCCGGCGGCACCATTGATGCCTATTTTTCGTCGATAGACCTGACTGGCGTAAACGGCTCACTAGCCGCAAGAACGGGTGAAGCGGCACAGTTGAAATTCAATGCAAACAACATTGAGATTTCTAATGCGGCAGGCTCTGTCGGGCTTTTGACCCAGGCGACAGTGCAGGACCTTCTGAATGCGGGTCAGCGGGTCTCGATCAAAGCTATTGGCACTGGCGCAAATTCAGGAAACATTGTCGTTTCTTCGAGCATCCTGAAGTCCGCCACTTCGGATGCGTCGCTTATCTTTTCTGCCAATAACAACATAGAACTTCTTGAAGGCGCCGACATCACGTCGTCAGAAGGATCGCTGAATGTTTCGTTCCTGACGGACCAAAACAATGACGGCATCGGCCTTACCCGGCTTGGCGCCAACATCTCGCTTCTGTCAGGGTCCGCGATCAGGGATGGCCTGATTGGTATACAATATGACGGCTATCATAATGATGTTTATTCGTTTTTTGCGGACGCAGTCCCGCTAGATGACCAACGATTCTCATCACCTTTCACGTCGATAAATGCCACTACTCCAGGCAGCCAGCTTGGCGATAGCTATTCGGTTAAGTTTTCTGGTTATTTCAGACCCCAAGAAACAGGCGTCTACACTTTTGCAACGGCGAGCGATGATGCATCGCATCTGTTCCTCGGAAATGCCGGCCAGTCGCTGAACCTGTTGCAGGGCGATGTCATCACCACGTCTCTTGTCAGCCCCCTCGTTAATAATGGGGGCGGGCACGCGGTTGAATTTCGGTCTGGCACTACGGATCAACCGCTCGTCGCCGGACAATATTATCCGATCCTCGTCCTCTTCGGAGATGGTGGCGGCGGCGATGAGATCACCGTTAGCTTTGGACTTGACGGACAATCATTGAGCGACAACGGTCTTGGATCTTATTTTCACACAGCCAGCGGCGAACTGGCGGCCAACGGCGGACTGGCGACACAATCCAACATCACCTTTTCCGGTCCAGTCGTTCTGGACCGCAGCGTTAATCTCGCAACGCAAGGCAATGTTCTGTTCAGCGGGTCGGTGAACAGCGCATCGGGCGCGACGTCCAGCCTCAATATTGATGCCGGAACGGGTGATATCTCCTTCGATGTTGACGCAGGTACCGCAAGTGACCTTGCAGGGCTCAACACGAAGTCAGGAACATTCCACGCGGCAAAAATCACGGCCAATAGCAACGCCCTCATAAAGATTAGTACGACAGGGGATGCGTCCATCTCGGGCGCTGTGACAGGTGCGAAGCTGACCAAGGCGGGTGCGGGCGCGCTCTCATTGTCGGACGACGCCAATGTGGCGAACATCTCGATTGAAGCGGGCAGTCTGAGGACGCTGTCAGCATCAGGCAATGCGCTGCAAAGCGCGGCAATCCTGATCAACGCTGGCGGGATACTTGATCTCGCCGCACCGCAGACGGCCAGTTTGACGTCGATCCAATCCTTGTCCGGTGCCGGGCGTGTCGACCTGGCTGACGGGAAAGTTTTGGATGTGCTTAACGGTCTGGCGACAGACAGTTTTGCAGGCGTTATTTCAGGTCCGGAGTCGAGCACGGTCAAGATCAGTGGCGGCGCTCTCACTTTGACAGGTAGTTTAGGCTTCTCAGGGTTGATCAAGGTCGACGGTGCGACCCTCAAACTTGCCGGCAACGGCAGCATCGCGAGCGCAGCCGGGCTGGACATCGGTGGCAGTGATGGCGCTGTTATCGACTTGGAGAGTATCACCTCCTCATCGACCTCTATCCGTAACTTCGTCACAGATACGTCGACCCGCGCCGGTCAGGTCCTGTTAGGATCGAGAACGCTCGTTCTTGATACTGATCCTGGAACAGTTGGTCGCAATTCACTGACGTTTTTGGGCGATGGCGGATCGCTCGACAAAACGGGTTTGGGGACATTTCGGCTCGGCGGGGCCAACAGCTACACTGGTGGTACGCGCGTCAGTGCTGGGGCGCTTGAGGTCGCGTCGGAAACGCAATTGGGCGCGGGTAACATCATTCTAGGTGGCGGCACGTTGCGCTTCACCTCAGGCGGACCTGTGTCTTTGACAAAAGCGGTCACCCTAGAAGCAGATAGTACAATTGAATTTGTGACTGGACTCCCCATCCAATCGGCCGGTGGCTCGCTCGCTACCGGTGGCACAACGCAGGGCTTGTCGCTCCAAGTCACATGGAGCGGTGCGCAGTTCAACAATAATGCCAGCGCCGTCGGGCTTTTTGAGTTTGACCCCGTCCAATTTAACGCTGTTGGCGGTTATTCAGGCCCCGACGCGCTTGGAAATGGCTTCTCGATTAACAGCTTGACGGTGCAGGGTTCCTCCGGAGGGAATGGCACATTTGGCCCGGCAGATTTCTCTTCATTTTACTTCTACGCTGCCCTTCCTCCTGCCGACAGTCCTTTGGACTTCACGCAGGAACTCATCGGCCAGTCGCTGGCAAATGGCTCTAGTTTCGGAACCACCAGCGATGGATCAAGCGGTGATTTTAATTTGTTCAGCAGCGGCAATCCAAATGCGCCCAACGGATCCTTCTTTTTCAGACTGAGGACCGCAGGCGAAGACGACATGATTGTCGTCTCGATGCTGCCCCGCACCGCAACGTCGTCAGTCGTCCCGATCGCCCCTGATGCAAGCCTGACCGGGAGGATCAACGGCGGCTTTGGGCTCCGGATCGGGTCGGAAGGGAATTTGGCATTCTTGGGCGCCATCGGCGGTTCGCAACCTCTTGCTCATCTGTCGGCGGGTGCGATGGGCTCATTGCGGCTAGGCGCAAATGCGCAGATCACAGCAACAGGCGATATCAGCCTTGGCACACTTACCCGGTTTATAAATGAGTCTGTTAATCCCAACGTGCTGGTCAGCAGCGGCGGCAGCTGGCGTGTCTTCAGTGGAAATCAGAACCCGTTCGAGGGCGCGACGGCTGACGTGGCGGGCGGACTGGATTATCAGTTTAAAGCCTATGGCGTCAGTCCTGAGAATTTGGCAGACAATTTCCATTCGTTCGTGGCGCCGGGCGACGATGGTTTTGTCTACGCGTTTGCACCGACGCTGACCGTCACATCGGCGGGCCCGGTCACAAAGGTTTATGATGGGGCAACCGCGTTTAGTGGCCAGCTTCCATCGTTGACGTTATCAACCTCGGTCTCGGGGGATGTTCTTACTGCATCGGGCACATTCACAGGGCAGTTTTCCTCCGCGAATGCATCTACTGCCGTGTCATTCTTGCTCTCTGAATTGTCGGTCTCTGCGGTGGACGCCGCAAACAAGCCGGTCTTCGGTTACAGTCTTTCGGGTGGCACGACCCTTGCGGCCACAATCACGCCTAAGGAACTGACCGTTTCACTGACGGGTGAGGCGAGCCGGGCTTATGACGGAACGACGGCAGCCACTCTTTCGGCAAGCAATTTTGCATTAATGGGCGTTGTGACCGGGGAAAGCCTTAGCGTTGCGCAGACATCGGGCAGCTATGCGAGCAAGAATGTAGGCTCTCAAATCACCGTCACAGCCAACGTTGCGCCAGCTGACTTTACGGCGGGCAGCGGCACGTTGCTCACCAACTATGTCTTGCCGTCGACAACGGCGAGCGGTGCCATTGGTGTCATTACGCCCAAGCTGCTCGCCGTCTCGCTGACCGGTGCAGTGAGCCGGGTTTACAACGGGTCGACGTCGGCCTCCCTCACGGCGGACAACTTCAACATTTCTGGCCTGCTTGATGGCGAGAGCCTGACACTGACCAATGCAACCGGGAATTTTGCGAGCAAGGATGTCGGTAGTGCGATTATTGTCTCGACGGGCGGCGCACAGCTGTCATTTGAGGGGGCAAGCGGCACGCTGGTGTCCAACTACGCCTTCCCGACGACCGTTAGCGGGGCGATTGGGGAGATCACACCCAAGACGCTGACCGTGAGCTTGGTTGGCGTCGCGGGTCGGGCCTATGATGGAACATCCGCAGCAACACTGACCTCGGACAACTTCAACCTGTCGGGCTTTGCCGGGGATGACCTTCTGACCGTGACGCAGACGCAAGGGCTCTATGCCAGCAAGGACGTGGGCACGCAGATCAGCGTCTCGGCTGAGCTGACCTCTTCAAACTTCGCGGCCAGTGCCACGACCCTTGCCAGCAACTATGTGTTGCCGACCACGGCGAGTGGCGCGATCGGCGATATTACCCGCAAGACGCTGACCGTCTCGCTCACGGGGGCGACCAGCAAGGCCTATGACAGCACGACAGCGGCGCAGCTTTCAGCGACCAACTTCGTGTTTGATGGCTTGGTGGACGGCGAAAGCCTGAGCATCAGCCAACCGGGCGGCACCTATGCCAGCAAGAATGCGGGCTCCCAGATCATCGTCAGCGCTGATGTATCACCGGCTGACTTTACAGCGGGCAGTGGCACGCTGCTGACCAACTATGTTCTGCCGACGACGACCGTTAGCGGGGCGATTGGGGAGATCACGCCCAAGACGCTGACCGTGAGCTTGGTCGGCGTCGCGGGTCGGGCCTATGATGGAACATCCGCAGCAACGCTGACATCGGACAACTACAACCTGTCGGGCTTTGCCGGGGATGAACGCCTAACCATCACGCAGACGCAGGGTCTTTATGCGAACAAGAATGTTGGCACGCAGATCAACGTCTCGGCTGAGCTGACCTCTTCGAACTTTGCGGCCAGCGGCGCGACCCTTGCCAGCAACTATGTCTTGCCGACCACAGCAAGTGGCTTGATCGGCGATATTACCCGCAAGGCGCTGACGGTTAGCTTGGTTGGCGTCGCGCGTCGGGCCTATGATGGAACATCCGCGGCAACGCTGACATCGGACAACTACAACCTGTCTGGCTTTGCCGGGGATGAA
>Ga0164295_10000076_pt1 | contig 84181 bp, 83 predicted proteins | sample GEODES006metaG_FD_111798 | JGI IMG/M metagenome (GOLD analysis project Ga0164295, IMG submission 111798) | Oligotrophic lake water microbial communities from Sparkling Lake, Wisconsin, USA - GEODES006 metaG | ecosystem: Environmental > Aquatic > Freshwater > Lake | place: USA: Sparkling Lake...
AAGGTTCTTCGCGTTGCCTCGAATTAAGCAACATGCTCCGCCGCTTGTGCGGGCCCCCGTCAATTCCTTTGAGTTTTAGCCTTGCGGCCGTACTCCCCAGGCGGGGCACTTAATGCGTTAGCTGCGGCACGGATCTCGTTGGTTGAGACCCACACCTAGTGCCCAACGTTTACGGCGTGGACTACCAGGGTATCTAATCCTGTTTGCTACCCACGCTTTCGCTCCTCAGCGTCAGTACCGGCCCAGAGTGCCGCCTTCGCCGCTGGTGTTCTTCCTGATATCTGCGCATTTCACCGCTACACCAGGAGTTCCACACTCCCCTACCGGACTCTAGTCACAGCAGTATCAGGTGGCGTCTCCAGGTTGAGCCTGGAGGTTTCACACCCGACTTACCGAACCGCCTACGAGCTCTTTACGCCCAATAAATCCGGACAACGCTCGCCCCCTACGTGTTACCGCGGCTGCTGGCACGTAGTTGGCCGGGGCTTCTTCTGCAGGTACCGTCAATTTCTTCCCTGCTGAAAGCGGTTTACAACCCGAAGGCCTTCATCCCGCACGCGGCGTTGCTGCGTCAGGCTTTCGCCCATTGCGCAAGATTCCCCACTGCTGCCTCCCGTAGGAGTCTGGGCCGTGTCTCAGTCCCAGTGTGGCTGATCGTCCTCTCAGACCAGCTACCCGTCGATGCCTTGGTGGGCCGTTACCCCGCCAACTAGCTGATAGGCCGCGAGACCCTCCCGAACCGATAAATCTTTCTTCATCCGGCCATGCGACCAGATGGAGGTATTCGGTATTAGCACGAGTTTCCTCGTGTTATCCCAAAGTTCGGGGCAGGTTTCTCACGTGTTACTCACCCGTTCGCCGCTAGATCTTCACCGGTATTGCTACCGGATGGATCCCGCTCGACTTGCATGTGTTAGGCACGCCGCCAGCGTTCGTCCTGAGCCAGGATCAAACTCTCCGTCGAGATTTCAGTCGCAGCCCGAAGGCATTGACGTCGATCATTGTTAGAGAGCCGAGACAGAGGGGCTCTCCTCTGTGAATTCTCAGCTTTGGTGTCATGCGGGTTAGGCACGACACCGGAATTGCATTGTGAACGATCACGACTCGTACAACAACCACACACGAGACCCGAAGGTCCCACAGAAACCCGAAGGTTCCCGGTGAGCGCAGGAAGTTGCCGTTTGCGGTGATCGCCCGCACTGGCTTTTTCGTCCTCTGTTCTGTTTTCAAGGAGCACGTACCCGGACGAACCGGGCCGAGGAAGCAGGGCGCAAAAAGCGCCCGAGCCAGAACTCGGTGCAGGATCCACCCGATTGCTCGAGCAGTTCCGTCTCCGCCACATGTGGGACTCTCTCAGTGGAGAGCCGCTTCAGGTGCGGATGACTACCCTACAGGGCTTCCCTCAACCGTGCAAATCAGCGGATCCAAGTTACTGGAGGTGCTGAACTGCGTTGCTCGGGGGGAGCCCCGCACTCCGGTACAACCGGTGAGCGGGTGGAGCAGAAAACCTAGACCATGTGTGAACGCAGTGCAAACTGCGCCTTGCCCAAGCCTTTGACGCTCTGGCTCGGAGGCATCGATCAGCGAGGAAAACGCAGGAGAAATCGCAGTTTCTTTCCACGTCGAACCATTGCCCATCCACCAGCAAGAAGATCGTTGTGCTGCAGTGCCTGGCCCTCGACCACCGCCGCGTCGTTCAGGGAAACACCCTTCTGGGCGATGAGCCGCCGCCCCTCCCCCTTCGAGCCGACAATCCCATGCTTGGCAAGAAGTTCCGGGAATTCGAGGCCGATATCGCTGGAGTCGAGGTTTGACACGGGCAGGCTGGTCGCCAGCTCCTCCCAGTCGGCATCATCGAGCTCAGCGGCGGGTCGGGTGAATCCCCGCGATGCGCTTACTGCACGCTCTGCTTCTTCGTCACCATGCACCAGCGCCGTGACCGATCGTGCCAACTCCTGCTGGGCAAATCGCGTTTCGGGCGCCTCACGATGCCGATGCATGATGCCGGCGATATCGGGAACCGTAAGAAGCGTGAGTTGCAGGAGGAACCGCTCGACATCCCGGTCATCGGTGTTCACGAAGTACTGGTAAAAGGCATATGGCGTGGTGCGTTCGGCGGAGAGCCACACGGCGCCCTCAACCGATTTCCCGAACTTGGAGCCATCGGCCTGAGTGACGAGCGGAACGGTGAGCCCGAAGGTGTGTCCTCCCGATGTTCGCCGTATGAGGTCGATCCCGGCAGTGATATTCCCCCACTGGTCTGACCCGCCCACCTGCAGTTCGACTTCCATAGTGTCGTGCAGATGCTTGAAATCATTGGCTTGGAGCAGCATGTAGCTGAATTCCGTGAACGAGATCCCGGAGTCGCTCTCCACGCGGTTTCGGATGGAATCCTTGGCCAACATGGTGTTGACGGTGATGTGCTTGCCCACGTCACGAAGAAAATCGAGCACGCCGATCGGAGCGGTCCAAGCACGGTTGTCCACGAGGCGGGCCTGCGAGGGGCCGTCGGCGAAATCGAGGAGTCGTGCCAATTGTTCGGTGATGGCAGCCAGATTCGTGTCGAGCGTGTCCACGTCAAGGAGATTGCGCTCCGTGGATCGTCCGCCGGGATCGCCGATCATCCCGGTAGCCCCGCCTGCCACCGCCACCGGTCGATGACCGAACTGCTGGAAGCGTCGCAGGAGCAACAGGGGAACAAGGTTTCCGACGTGCAGGCTGTCCGCTGTGGGGTCGAATCCGGCGTAGACGCCTATCGGCCCCTCGCTGAGGCGTTCCCGCAGTCGATCGAGGTCGGTGGAGTCGTGGATCAGACCGCGGGCGGCGAGATCATCGATGATTTCGGCTGGGCTCACTCGCCCACTCTCCCCGATCGGGAGCCCAGATTCCAACCCGTTTTGCTCGTGGACTGGCGAATCGGGCCGCATGCGGCAACAGTGACTCCATGGTTCAGCCAGATCCACAGCCCGAGGGAGCCAGCCGAGCATCCGAACCGGTCGCACCGGACCCCGCCCTTGACTCGGAGATCGATGATCTCGAGCCCATGTCGTTCGGCAGAAGAACCGCACGGGTTCTTGCTATCGGCGTGATGGTCTGCATCGCCGCACTCTGGTCGTACACGCTATGGGGACCGACGAAAAAAACCCCGCCCGGCCTGCTCGCCGACGCGTCCTGGGCAGTCCAGGCACAGTCGATCTGCACCGACGCGGCCGCTGAAATCGATGCATTGCCGCCCGCATACACCGCCGCTGATGCACCGGCCCGAGCCGACGTGATCATGACGGCGAGCGAGAGCCTCCGCACCATGCTGAGGCGCCTGGACGCGACCGCACCAGCGGCGGAGGCCAGCAACGATGGTCGGATGATCAACGAATGGCTCACTGATTGGCGGACCTACCTCGGCGACCGTGACCGATATGTCGACGCCCTCGAAGCCGACCCCACCGCTCGGTTCTATGTCACCGAAAAAGTGAAGGGCCAGCAGATCACGAAGCCCATCGACTTCTTTGCCAAATACAACGACATGCCGAACTGTATGACTCCCGGTGATCTCGGCTAGTCCAGTTCTGCATCGGGCAGTTCCCGCGCCATGGCGAGTCCACTGCGGATAAGGCGCAGAACGCTGTCATCGACATCGAGTTCCGCTGCCTCGTCCGGCGTGAACCATCGCAAGGATTCCGACTCATGGTTTCCCACCGGGAGGGATCCCCGCGGCGCCAGCACGAGGAAACGAATGTCGTGATGGAGATGCGGCGGTTCTGAGGGCGGGCGCACCTCATGGATATCGAGGTCGATGGGGGCGGTGAACACGCGCAAGGACTCGATGCCGGTCTCCTCGGTGGCCTCACGAAGGGCGGTGGAAGCCATGACGGCCTCGCCGTCGGTATGCCCTCCCGGCTGCAACCACTTCCTGAGCTTGGTGTGGAACAGCAGCAGTGCGCGACCGGTTCCCTGTTCCACGACCATTGCCGAGCCGGTGAAATGACCCTCCTGGCAACTGCGATGCAGTGAATCCGGGTGCTCGCCGGCGAACGCGAGCATTGCGTCGCGGACCGAAGCCTGCGTGGGGTCGAGGTCGCGCAGGCTCTCCAGAAGCGACACGACCGTATCGAGTTGATCGTCCGTGGACAGCGCCGGGGAATCAACGCCGACCAGCAGGGGCTGGGGGTTCACTCCCCCACCGCCAACCTCGCCGCTTCGACCGAACGCTCGAACGCTGCTAGCTGCGGAGCAACGGCAGCGGGGCCGGCACCGCCCGGGGTTGTCCGGCGACGGACGGCGACACCTTGATCGAGGAGGCCGAGCGCTTCCGGCCCGAGCTCGGGTGACGCCGCAACGAGTTCACGCAGCGCAATTCCTTCGTCGAGACTGCGGCGAACGAGTGCGCCGACGATTGCATGGGCATCGCGGAACGGCACACCGCCGGAAACGAGATGCTCCGCGAGATCAGTGGCCGCGCTCGTTGGTGCATCGGCGGCGGCGGCCATGACGTCGAGATTGAACGTGGATGACGCAAGCAACCCGGTCATCGCAGCAAGCGCCAGAGCAACGGTGTCGAGCGAATCGAACAGCGGCTCCTTGTCCTCCTGGAGATCCCGATTGTAGGCCAGTGGCAACCCCTTGAGCATGGCCAACAGGCCCGTGAGATTGCCGATGAGCCGACCGGTCTTGCCCCTGGTGAGCTCGGCGATATCGGGATTCTTCTTCTGCGGGAGCATCGATGAACCGGTGGAATAGGCGTCGTCGAGGCGGAGGAAGCCGAACTCATCGGTCGACCACAGGATGATCTCCTCGGCCAGTCGGGACAGATGCACGCCGATGAGCGCGAGGTCGAACAGTGCCTCGGCGACGAAGTCGCGGTCGCTCACCGCATCGAGTGAATTGTCGAACACACTCGCGAACCCGAGGTCGGCAGCAGTGCCGGCCGGGTCGAGTGGAAGGGAGGAGCCGGCGAGTGCACCGTCTCCGAGACGCGACACATCGAGACGGTCGATCGTGGATCGGAGTCGATCGAGATCCCTGACCAGTGCCCAGCCGTGCGCCAGAAGATGATGCGCGAGCAGCACTGGCTGGGCCCGCTGGAGATGCGTGTAGCCGGGGAGGTAGGCCTCACCAGCCGTGCGCGCCCGATCGAGGAGCGTCTCCTGAAGGGTGACGATTCGGATGGCGATCCCGCCGAGCTCGCGTTTGGTGAAGAGGCGGAGGTCCGTTGCAACCTGATCGTTGCGGCTCCGACCGGTGTGGAGTTTGGCCCCGGCCGGCCCGGCGAGTTCGGTGACGCGGCGCTCGACTGCAGTGTGGATGTCCTCATCGGACGCAGCGAAGACGAATGTGCTCGCCAGAAGTTCCGACTGCACCGCATCGAGTGCGGCGAGCACGTCGTCTCGTTCGGCGTCGGTGAGGATGCCCGCCCGGCACAGACCGCGAACATGGGCGCGCGATCCGACGATGTCATCGGCAGCGAGGCGTTGGTCGAACGGAAGACTCACGGTGAACGCCATGAGTTCCTCCGCCGGACCACCTTCGAAACGGCCGTGCCAGAGCGTGCTCATCGTTTACTCCCCTGCGTCCGGATTGGCGGACTGCTTGGCTGCCCAGGTCTGGATACCGAGTCCCCACAGCTTCACGAAGCCCTCAGAGTCGGCATGCTTGAAGGTGTCGGCGGCGTCGTAAGTGGCGAGGCCATAGTCGTAGAGGCTGTGCGGGCTGCGCCGACCCACGACGAAGCACCGGCCCGGTTCGAGGCGCAGGCGCACTTCGCCGGTGACGTACTGCTGGGTGGACTCCACGAAGGCGTCGAGTGCGTTCTTGAGCGGCGAGAACCACATGCCGTCGTAGACGAGATCGGCGTACCGACCCTCGAGACGCTGCTTCTCATGCATGACATCACGCTCGAGTGTGATCGACTCGAGATCCTGATGGGCGAGGATGAGTGCCAAAGCAGCAGGAGCCTCATAGGTCTCACGGCTCTTGATGCCGACTCGACGGTTCTCGACCATATCGAGACGTCCCCACCCATAGGCACCGACGGTGTCATTGAGTTCGACCACGAGTTCGTGCAGCGGCATGACCCGACCGTCGACGGAAACGGGAACACCACGCTCGAAGCCGATTGTGATCTCCTTGGCCTCTGACGCGCGCACAGTGGTCATGCTCCACACACCTTCGGGCGGACGCGCCCATGGGTCTTCCATCTCGCCACATTCGATGGCGCGACCCCAGAGGTTGTCGTCGATCGAATAGAGCTTGTCCTTGGTGGCCAGCACCGGGATGTCGTGGGCCTCGGCGTACTCGATGCTCATCTCACGGGTCATTCCCCAGTTACGGACCGGAGCGAGGATCTCGAGATCAGGAGCGAGGGCACGGGTCGCGACTTCGAATCGAACCTGATCATTGCCCTTGCCGGTGCACCCATGAGCAACGGCGTCGGCACCGTGCGCGCGTGCGGCGGCAACCAGATGACGCACGATCGTGGGGCGCGAGAGCGCCGACACCAGTGGGTACTTGCCCTCGTAGAGCGCATTCGCCTTCAGCGACGGGATCAGGAAGTCGTTGGCGAACTCTTCACGGCAATCGACGACGATCGCTTCGATGGCCCCGGCGGCGAACGCCTTGGCCTGGAGTCCTTCCCAGTCACCCTCCTGTCCGAGGTTGCAGGCCACGGTGATGACCTCGACCCCGTAGTTCTCGATCATCCACCGGACGGCGACTGAGGTGTCAAGACCACCGCTGTATGCCAGTACAACTCGTTGTGCCATGTTCTTTCCTTGGTTGTGCGATTTGGTTGTGCGATTCGGTTGTGCGACTTAGTTGTTCGATGCAGTTATGCGACCTGTGTTGCGATGTCGGGAGCGCAGTGGGTTCTCTGTGCCGGATGTCCGAATGTCCGAATGTCCGAACCTGATGCTGACCGACCAGTCGGCGTGCCGTCTCTCAGAGACCCGCGAGATCGGCGAGACGACCAGCGAGGACTTCGCCACCGACATCGGCAGCTACGACGATGAAGATCGTGTCATCCCCGGCAACCGTGCCGAGCACACCGTGGAGCCCGGAGCGGTCAAGGGCGGAGGCAACAACATGGGCCGACCCGGGTGGCGTGCGGATGACGACGATGTTGTCAGAGTGGCTGACCTCGACGACCCAGTCGCCGAACACCCGTCGAAGGTGATCCTCCGGCGCTTGCTGCTGCTTGGGCAACGCCGGAATGGCATACGCGGTCTCGCCGCCGGGCATGCGTACCTTGATGGCGCCGAGGTCCTCGAGGTCCCGTGAGACGGTCGCCTGGGTGGCGGCAACCCCCTCAGCTGCGAGGAGTTCGACGAGAGCACCTTGGCTGGCCACTGGCTGTGACTCGATGATCTTGGCGACGAGGTACTGCCGCTGGGTCTTGCCCATCTTTGATGGGGTGGCAGAGCGTTCAGTCATCGGTGCTCCAGCAGCCAACGCATGGCACCCCGAGCGGCATGCATGCGGTTCTCCGCCTGGGGCCAAACCCGACTGCGGCTGCCTTCGAGCACGTCATGCGTGACCTCCTCGCCCCGGTGTGCCGGAAGACAATGCAGGAACACCGAGTCCGGGGCGGTGACCGCCATCAGGTCGTCGGTGACCGTGAATCCAGAGAATGCCTTGAGACGCAGAGTGGTCTCCGATTCCTGACCCATCGAGGTCCAGACATCGGTGTACACGGCATCAGCGCCGGCGCACGCAGCAGATGGATCATCGGTGCAGATGAGTTCGATGCCGACCGCACGGATCCGGTCGGCATCGGAGGTGCTCAGTTCGAAGCCGCCCGGCGAAGCCACACGCACGGTCATGCCGAGCATTCCGGCGGCAAGCGCAAGGCTGCGAGCGACATTGTTGCCGTCGCCGACGTAGGCGATCGTGCGGCCGGCAAGTTCGTCAACCCCACCGAACTCATCGGCGAGCGTGAGGACATCGGCGAGTCCCTGCAGCGGGTGACCCTGATCGGAGAGCATGTTCACAATCGGCACTGAGGACACCGCAACGGCCCGTTCGAGCATGGCGTGCTGGAAGACTCTCGCCCCGATGAGCGCGTGGTAGCAGCACAGCGTGCGCACAACATCCTCGACGGTCTCCCGGGTGTCGAGACCGACTTCGTCGGGACGAATGGTGAGTGGATGACCGCCCAGTTGGACCACGGCGAGTTCCATGGAATTACGAGTGCGGGCTGACGGCTTCTCGAACAGAAGCGCTGCCCCCATGCCCTCGAGTGGACGAGCGCCGATGGGTTCGCTCGCGAAGGCGAGGATCTCGCGAAGTTCGGTAGCGGTGAGATCGTCGATCTCGAGCAGGTGTCTCATGTGTCTGCTCCGTGGGCGGCGAGGACTGCGACGAGGATCGCGACGGCTTCGTCGATCTCGGAGTCAGTGACGATGAGTGGCGGAGCGAACCGGATGGAGGTGGGTGACACGGCGTTGAGCACCAGACCCGCAGTGAGGGCTTCGGCGACGACAGCCCTGGCGTCGAGGCCGTCAGCGAGTTGGGCGGCAAGCAGTAGTCCGAGTCCACGGACCTCGACGACGCCGTCCACAGCGAGAAGGCTGCGGCGCAGATGGGCGCCGGCGTGCTCGGCCAACTGCGGAGCGTTCTCGCGCTCCATGATGGCCAGCGTTGCCCGCGCTGCGGATGCGGCGAGTGGCTGCCCGCCATAGGTCGTGCCGTGATCGCCGGCACTGAAAGCAGCGGCGACCTCGCGCCGCGCCCAACATGCACCGATGGGCATGCCATTGCCGAGCGCCTTGGCCATCATCACGACATCAGGTTCGACCCCGAAATGCTGGAATCCGAACCATTCGCCGGTGCGGCCCAGGCCCGTCTGGATCTCATCGACGATGAACAACAGGCCATGCTCGTCACAGAGTCGCCGCACGCCCTCGAAGTAGGCCGCACTCGCGGGATTCACACCACCCTCCCCCTGGATGGGTTCGAGCATGATGGCGATGACCGATGGATCGATGGCTGCCTCGATGGCATCGAGATCGTTCCAGACCACATGCCGGAACCCTTCCGGCAGAGGTTGGAAGCCCTCCCATTTGGATGGTTGTCCCGTGGCTGCGAGAGCCCCGAGCGTGCGCCCGTGGAACGAGCCGTATGCGCTGATGATGCCGTGCCGACCATGTCCGCCGAACTTCCGCGCCAACTTGATCGAGCACTCGACGGCCTCGGCGCCACTGTTGGTGAAGAACACCTGGCCACCCCCACCGAGCAGTCGATCGAGGGTGATTGCGACGTCGGCGCCGGGAATGGTGCCGAAGAGGTTGGAAACGTGCACGAGTGTGTGCGCCTGCTCGGCGATCGCATCGGCGATCTCCGGATGGGAATGACCGAGTCCGGTGACCGCAATGCCCGAGAGGAAGTCGAGATAGGACCGGCCGGTGCTGTCGATGAGACGAACACCGGATCCGCTGACGAACTGCACCGACGGCACGCCGTAGGTCGGCATGAACGGGCAATGGTCGAGCCCGGCCGGAGCGCCCATGGCCAGCGCGTGTGGGGATCTGGTACTCATCGGGTTGCCTCCGCTGCGGTGATCATGGTGCCGACGCCAGCGTCGGTGAAGAGTTCGAGAAGTACGACATGGGGTACCCGACCATCGAGGAGATGTGCCGCCGATACCCCGGCTTCGAGTGCTTCGAGACAGGCATCAATCTTGGGGATCATGCCTCCCGACAGCACGTCGTCGGCGATGAGTTGCGCGATCTCGACGTTGTCAGTTTCGGCGATGAGGCTGCTGGGGTCGTTGATATCGCGAAGAAGTCCGGCGATATCGGTGAGGTAGATGACCTTCTCAGCATCGAGTGCGCCTGCGAGTGCGCCAGCAACGGTGTCGGCGTTGATGTTGTAGGCCTGCCCATCGAGATCAGCGCCGATGGTGGAAACCACTGGAATGAGACTCTGGGCCAGCAGGGATTCGACGATGGCCGGGTTCACCTTCTTGACGTCGCCGACGAATCCGAGTTCGGGGTCGCGGGCATCAGCTTCGATGAGGCCGGCGTCCTCCCCCGACAGCCCGACGGCGAGCGGTCCGTGGGTGTTGATCGAGGCGACGATGTCACGATTCACCTTTCCGACCAGGACCATCCGGGCGACGTCGAGTGTCTCGGCGTCGGTGACCCTGAGGCCGTCCCTGAACTCAGAGACCTTTCCGAGCCGGGTGAGGAGGTCACCGATCTGCGGGCCCCCACCATGCACGACAACGACCCGGATGCCAACAGCATGTAACAGCACGATGTCGGCAGCGAAGGAGCTAGCGAGTGCCGCGTCGGTCATGGCATTGCCGCCGTACTTCACGACGATGGTGCGGCCCCAGAACCGCCGGATGTACGGAAGTGCCTCGATGAGCACCTCCGCTGCCGCGTAATCGTCGGTTGTGGGTACGTGCGCCACGCTGGCGCCCGGTTTGGCATCGCTCATGATGTCCCCATGTTCTCGTCGATGTACGCGTGGCTGAGATCGTTGGTGAGGATGGTTGCTGTTCCTGATCCCAGTCCGAGGTCGGCAATGATCTCGAGATACCGACCGGCCATGTGCGCGGCAACTGCTGCTTCGTCGTGGTCAGCGTCGACGGCTCCCTGACACACGGTGACGCCGCCATAGCTGACGCTGAACGTTGCCGGGTCGAAATCGATGCCGCAGGATCCGAGGTCGCTGGCGATGCGACCCCAATAGGGATCGCAGCCGTACCAGGAACACTTCACCAGGTTGCTCCGTGAGACATACCGGGCTCCGATGAGGGCCTGCGCATCATCAGCGGCACCGGTGACGGTGAACCGAACCACCTTTGTGGCTCCCTCGGCGTCACCGCACATCTGCTCGGCGAGGCTCCGACAGGCGGCCGCCACAGAGCGCTCGAGTTCGTGCTGATCCACCGGGCCGGCAAGGCCGCTGGCCAGAAGTAGGACGGTGTCGTTGGTCGAGGTGCAGCCGTCGACGTCGAGAACATTGAACGAATCAGCGACGCCAGCCACGAGCGCGGCCTTGAGCTGCTCCGGAGTGGCCTCGGCGTCGGTGGTGAGCACTGCAAGCATCGTGGCCATGTTCGGCGAAAGCATTGCCGCTCCTTTCGCCATACCTCCGACAGTGAAACCATCGCCCTCGATCACGACGAGCTTGGCGTGAGTATCGGTGGTCATGATGGCGGTGGCTGCGGCCTGCCCACCATCGGCTGACCGAGCAGCCACGAGTTCGGGGATTCCCGCTTCGATGGTGGCGATGGGCATCGGAATTCCAATGAGACCCGTTGAGCACACCAGCACCTGCTCGGGCTCGACCGAGAGTTCGGCAGCGACAGCCGCACACATGGTGCGGGCATCAGCGAGGCCGGCGTCGCCGGTGGCCGCGTTGGCATTACCGCTGTTGAGCACCACCGCCACGCTGTGACCGCCGGTGGCTTCGAGGTGCGCCCTCGTGGTGGCGACTGGCGCTGCGGTCATCTTGTTGCGGGTGAACACACCAGCGCTCGGCACCGGCCGCCCATCGGCCGTGGCCACGAGCGAAAGATCGGGGGCGCCCGAAGCCTTGATGCCGGCCGCGATTCCAGCGGCGACGAAACCTGATGCAGCGGTGACACTCATGGATAGACCCCGATGGAGGACAGACCAGTTGCCTCGGGCAGACCGGTGAGGATGTTGGCGCACTGCACGGCCTGGCCGGACGCGCCCTTGGTGAGATTGTCGATTGCAGCGAGCGCCACGATGAATCCGGTCCGGGGATCGGACCGAACGGTGACATGGGCGGTGTTCGAGCCCAGACAAGCTTTGGTGGACGGCGAGTCCTCGGTGATGACGACGAAGGGCTCATCGCGGTAGTCGCTGCGATAGAGCTCGAGAAGTTCAGCAGTGGTCACTGCTCCCGTGGGTCGCAGGTAGCACGTGGCAAGCATGCCGCGATTCATCGGCGCGAGATGGGGTGTGAACAGCACCGTGACATCCGAGGGCGCCACACCAGCAAGACGGGCCACGCTCTGCTCGATCTCGGGAGTGTGCCGATGGGTGAGCAGTCCGTAGGCGGTGAAGTCCTCGTCGACGGTGCAGAACGTGGTGTTCGGCTGGGGCGGCCGCCCTGCACCCGAAACTCCGCTCACCGCATTGACCACGATTGATGTTGTGTCGACGAGTCCGGCCCGTAGCAACGGTGCAACAGCGAGAGCCGCAGCAGTCGGATAACAGCCGGGAACAGCGACGGCAGAAGCGCCGAGAATGGAGGACCTGAAGAGCTCTGGCAGTCCGTAGACGAACTCGGGGAGGAGTTCTGGTACCTCGTGGGCTTCGCCGTACCACTGCGGATAGAGCGATGGGTCGAGCAGTCGGAAATCCGCGGCGAGATCGACGACCCATCGGACCCGCTGCCGCAGTTCGGTCATGAGTGACTGCGAGGCCCCGTGGGGAAGCCCGCAGAACACCAGATCAACTCCAGCGAGCAATGAGGTTTCATAGGCCACGAACTGCCGATCGCCATAGGCGGCGGCCAGGCTCGGATAGAGCGCCGAGATGCCGACACCGGCTTGGGAGTCTCCCGTGGCGAACGCCACTTCGAACCCGGGATGGGCGTGACAGAGCCTGAGGAGTTCCGCACCGGTGAAACCCGATGCCCCAATGATGCCGACGTTGATCACGCCGCCATCCTAGCCAGCATTGCATGACTATGCAAAGGCACGAATGAAAGAGTCCGTGGCGGCAGAACGAACATCAGGCCCGAGGACCAGAGCCAGTGATGCGGCCCAGTGGTCAGGCCCGGAGCGTTGCTCCGAACCGGGCCGCGGCTTCGATTGCGGAGCCCATCACCGAAGCCACGTCGTCCTCGGTGAGGGTGCGATCAGTTGCCTGCAATCGCAGACGGTAGGCCAGCGACCGGGTTCCGGCAGGGACCGCTCCCCCACGGAAGACGTCGAAGAGTTCGATCGAGATCAGCAGTGCACCGGCCGCAGAGCGAATGGCCTCGGTCAGAGTGTCTGCCGCAATGGCGTCGGGGGTCCCAAAGGCAAGGTCGAGATCACTCGACGGATACCGACTGATCGACCGATACGGATGTTCACCGTGGGGCAACGACAGCAGCGCGGCAACGTCGATCTGCAGCCATGCGGTGCGCTCCCTGACCGCGAACGCCTCGAGCACAGCGGGGTCGATCTCCCCCACCTCGCCGATGACGAGGTTACCGATTCGCACCGTTGCGGAACGAGCCGGGTGCAGACCGGCCGGGACCGAGGACTGATCGATCGTTGACGAGGCCACGCCGAGTGTCCCGAGGATGACATCGAGGACCTCGACCGCTGCTGGGGCGGCCCGGCCGGCGAGGATGACCGCAAGATGCTCACGTTCGTCGGGGAGCACCTGGCCGGGTGCCGGCGGCGCGAACACACGACCAAGCTCGAACAGCGACGCGTGTTCCGTTCGATGCGATTCGTTGTAGGCGATCGAGCGGAGCAGTCCCGGACGGAGCGAGGTGCGCAACACGCTCTCTTCAGCAGCCAGAGGGTTGGTGAGCGTGACAGCAGCTGCGGGAAGACCGGCCCGATCGAGATCACCCGGGGCAAGGAACGGCAGTGGCATCGCCTCGTGTACGCCAAGCCCGACAAGAATCTGGCGCAGGATCCGCCGGTCGCGCTGGAGCGGTGTGAGCGAGCCGGTCTGGGTCGAGGTCGGGATTCGCCCTGGGATACGGCTGTATCCGTGGTGACGGGCGATCTCCTCGATGATGTCGGTCTCGGTCGTGGTGTCGGGCCGGAAGGACGGCACCGTGACGGACCAGCCGCCGGAGGAGCCGCTCGGTTCGACAAGGAACCCGATCGGGCGCAGAAGTGCAGCGACGGTTTCGGATTCGAGTGCGGTGCCGAGAAGTCGGTTGACGCGGTCGGTGCGAACCGCGACCGGCGAGCGATCAGGAAGGTTGCCATCGACTGTGACCGATCCGGCCACAAGTCGGGCGCCCGACGGAGCGAGCAGTTCGGCCAGACGACGAGCGGCGAGATCGAGGATTTCGGGATCGGCACCGCGCTCGAATCGGGCTGAAGCTTCTGAGCGCAGTCCCATGAACTTGGAACTGCGGGCGATGGCCATCGGCTGCCACCACGCACATTCGAGGAGCACACGTGTCGTGGAAGATGAGATCTCCGTGGATGCGCCGCCCATGACACCTGCGATGCCGACTGCTTGGTCGGTGCCATCGGTGATGACGCCATCGCGACCGGCGGTGAGTGCCCGTTCAATGCCGTCGAGGGTGCTGATCGGCTCGGCCTCGCGTGCCCAGCGGACACGGAGTGCACCATCGGGGAGTTTCGCAAGGTCGTAGGTGTGGTTCGGAGCGCCGAGTTCGAGCATGACGTAGTTGGATGCGTCGACCACGTTGTTGATGGGCCGCATACCGAGAGCGGTGAGTCGGTCGGCAATATGTCGCGGCGAGGGTTCGATCGTGATGCCCTCGATCACCCGGGCGTGAAAGCGACCGCAGAGTTCCGGATCGATGATTTCGATCGAGACCATCGAGGAGGCGTCGCCGGGGAGTTCCTCGACCTTCGGCTCGGGGATGGAGAACGGAAGGCCGAGTCTGGCGGCGAGATCGCGGGCTACGCCGGCCACTGACATCGCGTCGGGCCGATTGGGGTTGATCTCGAGGTCGAACAGCACATCGGGCGTGATTCCCAGCGCGTCGGTGATCGCCATGCCGAGCGCCGGTGCGCCATCGAGCAGAAGGATGCCGGAGTGGTCGTCACCGAGGCCGAGTTCGCGGCCCGAGCACAACATGCCGTTCGACCATTCGCCGCGCATCTTGCGGCGGGCGATCTCCATACCGTCGGGCATCGTGGTTCCGAGGGTGGCGAGCGGAACGGTGTCGCCGACCGAGAGGTTGGTTGCGCCGCAGCAGATCTGCAATGGCTCGCCATCGCCCGTGTCGACGTCGACGAGTTGGATCTTGTCGGCGTCGGGATGACGACGCAGTTCGAGAACCTTGGCGACGATGATGCCGTCGAGTCCCTCACCGATCCGATCGATGGATTCAACGGCCATGCCGAGGTCGCTCATGACATCGCCGAGGGCGATCGGGTCATCAGATGGGAATGGGGCGAACTCCTGCAGCCAGGAGAGGAGAACCTTCATGATGGGAACTGCTCCAGGAATCGGACGTCGCCGGTGTACATCTCACGGATGTCATCGACGCCGTGGCGCATGAGTGCGAGTCGGTCGAGGCCGAAACCGAATGCGAATCCGGTCCATTCCTCGCCATCAAGACCGACGTTACGCAGCACATTCGGGTGGACCATCCCGCATCCGCCCAGTTCGAGCCAACCGGTGTTCGAGCAGGTGCGGCAACCGCTTCCCTCGCAGAACACACAGTTGATGTCGTACTCCGCCGACGGTTCCGTGAAGGGGAAATACGAGGGACGCAGGCGTGAATGGATCGATCCGCCGAAGTATGCGCTGGTGAACGCCTCGAGGGTCCCTGCCATGTCGGCGAACGAGATGTTGCGGTCGATGACCAGACCTTCGATCTGATGGAACACCGGCATATGGGTGGCATCGGCGGTGTCGCGCCGGTACACGCGCCCGGGCATGACGGCGTAGATGGGCGGGGGCGTCTCGGTCATGACCCGGATCTGCACCGGGGAGGTATGGGTGCGTAGCAGCACGGTTTCGGGGTCACCGAGATCGACATACAAGGTGTCCCACATGCCTCGCGCTGGGTGAGCAGCGGGGATGTTGAGCGCCTCGAAGTTGTACCAGTCGGTCTCGACCTCGGGACCCTCGGCGACAGTGAATCCCATCCCGACGAAGACATCGACGAGGCGGTCCCAGGTCTGGGTCACCAGATGCACAGACCCACGGTTGGGCCCTCCGATGCGCTCAGTGAGATCCAGACGCTCGGCGGCGAGGACAACTGCCCGCGCCTCGGCCTCGAGTTCGGCCCTGCGGCCGGCAATGAGAGCGGAGATGGTGTCGCGGGCCACGTTGAGCGCAGCACCTACCTCGCGACGACCCTCAGGATCGAGGCCGGCGAGCCCCTTCTTGAGTTCCGAGAGCGAACCCTTCTTGCCGAGCAGTTCAGCCTCGAGGTCGCGCAGGTTCTCAAGAGTTGCGGCGGCGTCCACCTGGGCCGGAGCCCCGGAGCTGATTCGCGTGATGTCATCGATCATGAGTAGGTGAGCCTGTCGTCCATGGCTGATGCAGTCCAATCAATTCTGTGTCATTCGGAGCGTCGCTGGCGGGAGGCCTCGAAGAGCACCACTGCACCGGCGACCGAAACATTGAGGGATTCGACCGAGGATGCGACGGGGATGGTGACATTGCGATCACATTGGTCGACGATCGCAGGAGGGAGCCCGTGGGCCTCGGAGCCGACGAGCACAGCGAGCGGTCCGGTGAGATCGATGGACTCCGGTGCCGCACCGCCGCTCACAACAGTGGCGATCGTTGTTCGACCGAGTTCCCGGAGGCGATGGATCACAACCGCAGTATCAGGCTCCTCCACGATCGGCAGACGCAGCAGGGATCCGGCAGCAGCGCGCACAGCCTTCGGTCCGAAGGCATCGGTACTCGTACCGGCGAAAACCACCCCGGCGGCACCGAATGCCTCCGCAGCCCTCACAAGGGTTCCGGCGTTGCCGGGATCAGCGACATCGGCGAGTACCAACACCGGGCCCGGGGCCTGAACGAGCTCCTCCAGCGACGTGGTGCGCCGCGGGGCCACAGCGAGGAGTCCCTGCGGGGTCACTGTGTCGCTGATCGAGTCGAGGACGCCCTCGGAAAGTGACCACACCGATGCTCCCGCCGAAGCGGCGAGATCGACCGTGACGATGAAGGGGTCGTCGTCGGCTGCGCGGGTGAAGGCCTCGGCCCAGGTGCGGGCATCGACATAGAGCTCATCGATCACGACGCCGGCCGAAAGGGCTTCGGTGAGCGCGACCGGCCCCTCGATCACGAACTGACCGGCCTCAAGACGCGCCTTACGGCGCCCGGTGAGGCGCCGCAAGGTCGCAAGACGTTGGTTGTTCGCCGACAGCGGCGCGGGTTCGACGGCCACCGAAGTGGTCGGAAGCCGTGGATCAGGCGCTGGCCGATGCAGCGTTGGCCGCTTCGACGAGTGCCGTGAACGCTGCCGGATCGGTGATGGCGAGATCGGAGAGGACCTTGCGATCAACCTCGATGCCCGCGTTCTTCAGTCCGGCGATGAAACGCGAGTACGTGGTGCCGTTGAGACGGCAGGCCGCATTGATGCGCTGGATCCAGAGCTGACGGAACTCGCCCTTCTTGGCCCGACGATCGCGGAACGCGTAGTTGAGCGAGTGCATGACCTGCTCGTTGGCGGCGCGGTATGAGCGGCTCTTGTTGCCGTAATAGCCCTTGGCTCGCTCGAGTGTCGCCTTATGGCGCTTCTTGGCAGTGACTGCACCTTTGACCCTGGCCATCGGTGACTCCTTCCGGACGTGCCCCGTGATCGGAGCTCATGAATTCGGTGATAACTGCGAACTGCGTGGAACCGGCCCGGCAACCCTTCGGGAACCGAACCGTGAAACTTGCGGAACCGACGGCTCCGCAGGATGGGATCAGATCCCGAGTTGGCGCTTGACGCGGGCTGCGTCGCCCTTGGCGAGCACGAAGTCACCCTTGAGACGGCGCTTACGGCCGGGGGACTTCTTCTCGAGGATGTGGTTGAGGTTCGAGGAACGGCGGGTGAGCTTCCCTGTTCCGGTGACCTTGAAGCGCTTCTTCGCGCCGCTATGGGTCTTCATCTTCGGCATGTGGTTCTCCAGTGCGGATGCTCGCCTCGGCGAGTGCTGCGGGTCAGGCCTCGGAGGTGTCCGAGTCCTCTGGTGCTTCTGCGATGACTGCTTCTGCTTCGATCTCGGTTACTTCGATCTCGGTTACTTCGATCTCGGTTACTTCGATTTCCGTTACTTCACTCTCGGCTGCAGCAGATTCGGTTGCTTCGGTTTCGAGTGGTGTCACCTCGAGCGCTTCAGCAGCGGGCGCTGCTGCTTCGCTCGTGTCGCTGACGGGAGTTTCGAGAGTTGAGGGAGACGCAGGTGATTCCTCAGGAGCGGAGCGCTTCTTCTCCGCAGCGGCCTGGGCCTTCTTGTCGGGGCCGAGAACCATAGTCATGTTGCGACCATCGAGACGGGGGTAGATCTCTACTTTTCCCACCTCGGTGACCGCTTCAGCGACCTGATCGAGGATCTTGCGGCCCAGTTCGGGATGCTGCATCTCGCGACCACGGAACATGATCGTGATCTTCACCTTGTGGCCCTCACCGAGAAACTCGGCGACCTTCTTGGTCTTGGTTCCGAAGTCTCCGGCGCCGATCTTGGGCCGGTACTTCATCTCCTTGACCACCACGTTGGTGCTCTTCTTGCGAGATTCCTTGGCTCGTTGTGCGGCCTCGTACTTGTACTTGCCGTAATCCATGATCCGGCAGACGGGAGGATTGGCCTTATCAGCCACCTCCACGAGGTCGAGTTCGAGTTCCCGGGCCATGTCAAGAGCCTTGGGCAGGGGCGTGATTCCGATCTGGGCGCCATCGGGTCCGACCAACCGCACCTCGCGGGCGCGGATGCGATCGTTGATCCGTGGCTCGTTATTCATGGCCGTTGCTATGGCCAGTCACTCCTCATTCGTGCGAGTTCCTCTCTCGGCTGTTCGGGTGGGCTGGGAAGCTGAAACCCGACCGCCGGGGAACCACGAAGGGATCTCTGGACAGTTCGTGAATCGACCTGAACGCACTTGCCTGCGGTAGACAGGCGGTGGATCCGGGGGATCCACGGTGAAGCTGGTGGTGAAGCTGGCGTGGTCAGGTGGGGGCGGAGCCCCGCTTCCGTTCAGTTGTGAGCGGCGTACGATACCGGTCCCGGGTCCGGAATGCGAACTACGACCCGACCCCCACTACGAATCATCCCGAGGAGAACCGATCATGAGCCTGTGGACACCGGGTGGCGAGGTCCCGATCGAACGGAACCCACGATCAACCGAGTCATCATCTCCCGACGATTTTGATCCCTTTGATGGCAGGGACCTCGAGGACCTCTCCCCCGCCGAACGCCAACAGGTGGAGGCCATGATCGCCGAGATGGCCGAGGCCCAGCGTCAGGTGCTGGCCGCCCCCGCAGCGGTAGTCGTCGCGAACCATGCGATGGGACTGTTCCAACTGGCGGCGCTCCACCTCAAGCAGCCCGAACCTGATTTCGAGGCAGCCCGATTGGCGATCGACACCATGGCCGGCCTGCTCGAGGCTGCAGGTGATCGCCTCGGCGACGACGGTGCAACTCTGGCCGAAGGCGTGCTCGAACTGCAGCGGGCGTTCGTGGCCCGGCGCAGCGCCCCGCCCGCCGGGTGACGGTGAGCGACCCCACACGGATCGCCACCGTTGCGCTCACTCTTGGGGAGCGCTCTGCACAGACCTGATCGCGGAGGCCTCCCACCGGCCGAGTCGGCCGGGGATGACCAGCCAGCTGACCGGGACCCCGACCTCGATTGACCGGGTTCCGTCGGCGATGTTGGCGCAGTGGAACGGATAGATGATTCCGTCTGCCGTGATCACCGTGCCGAGGCCCCTCGGGTCGTCGAAAGCAGCAACCGTGCCCTCACAGGCACCGAGCGATGCTGCGGCGGCAGGAAGCGCGGGCATCAGGGGACGATCTTGGCGATGGGGAGTTCGATGATGTCGGTAGCGCCGGCATCCGAGAGCGCCGGGATCAGCACATTGATGCGCTTCTTCTCGACAACTGTCTCAACGGCATACCCGGTGCCGCCGTAGAGCTCATTCACTGTGGGTGACTTCATCGACGGAAGAAGTTCGATCACCGCGCTGAGGCGATCGGTGGGCACATTGAGCTTGACCAGCACCTTGCCCCGGGCATCGAGGACGCCCTCGAGCAAGGTTCGTATCTGGCCCATGGCGTGGGCCTTGGCTGGATCGGCGAAGGATGTGTGGTTGGCAATGAGTTCGGTGTACGACACGAGGATCGTGTCGATGATCTTGAGACCCGCTGCGCGCAGTGCATTGCCGGTCTCGGTGATGTCGACCACACAGTCGACGATGTCGGGAACCTTCGCCTCGGTTGCGCCGTAGGAGAGCTTGATATCGGCGGGTATTCCCTTGCTGGCGAAGAACCGGCGGGTGAGTTCGGGGTACTCGCTCGAGACCCGAACGCCGTGGGGAAGGTCGGCCACGCTCTCGGCGGGCGAATCACTGGGCACGGCCACGATGATGCGAACCGGATTGCTGGTGACCTTCGAATAGCGCAGTTCACCCAGGGAATGCACCTCGCTCTCCGTCTCCTCGATCCAGTCGCGACCGGTGATGCCCATGTCGAACAGGCCATCGGCCACGTACATCGGGATCTCCTGGGGACGCAGGATGCGCACCTCGGCGATGCGGGGATCATCGATGGTGGCCTTGTACTGCACAGCGGAGTTGCGTGACACACGCAGATCGGCTGCTTCGAAGAGTTCGAGCGTGGCCTTCTCGAGCGAACCCTTGGGGAGGACGAGCTTCAACATGACGCCAACCTACCGCCTGCCCCCGACGTGGACCCAACGACTTCCTCCACCTGTCCCGTAGGATCGAAGCATGGCGCGACACAAGGAACGACATCTCAGCCACCGTGCCAACTGGCTACGCGCATCGGTGCTGGGAGCGAATGACGGGATCATCTCCACCGCAGCGCTGATCCTCGGCGTTGCCGCATCAGACGCTTCGAGCTCAGCGGTCATCACCGCCGGCATAGCAGGGCTCACCGCCGGATCCATGGCCATGGGTCTGGGCGAATATGTTTCAGTCAGTTCCCAGCGCGACACCGAGAAAGCCGATATCGCCAAGGAGATCTGGGAGCTTGAACACACTCCCGAACGCGAACTCGCCGAGCTCACTGCGATCTATCAGGAGCGCGGCCTCAGTCATGATCTGGCGAGGCAGGTTGCCGTTGAGCTCACTGAGCATGACGCATTGGGAACCCATCTCACCGAAGAACTCGGGTTTTCCGAGGAGACATTGGCTCGCCCTCTGCAGGCTGCCGCCACTTCAATGATTTCGTTCGCCATCGGCGCCTCGCTACCGCTCATCGCCGCGGCCGCGAGTTCGAACGGCAACAGGATCGCCCTCACGCTCATCGTCGCCACCGTTGCGTTGCTGGCGCTCGGGTTGGCCGGAGCTAGGGCGGGTGGAGTGAAGCCGCTGCGTCCGACGCTGCGTGTTGTGGTCGGCGGCATCATCGCCATGGGGGTCACCATGACGATCGGAAGGATCTTCGGCACCGCAGTGGGCTGAGCCCGCTACTCGGCCTCGAGTCGCCTCACGAGATTGACCATCTCGATAGCTGTGCGAACGGATTCCTCGCCCTTGTTGTCCTCATCGGAGGACCGGGCCAATGCCTGTTCCAGGTTCTCGGTGGTGAGCACCCCGAAGATCACCGGTGATCCGGTGGTGAGTTGCACGTCCTGAATGCCACGGGCACATTCCCCAGCGACGAAGTCATAGTGCGAGGTCTCGCCCCGGATGACGGCACCGAGGCACACGACTGCATCGGCATGTCCGTTCTCGAGCAGAGCAAGGGCCGCGAAGGGGATCTCGTAGGCGCCCGGAACCCAGACGACCGTGACGTCAGCCTCGGCAACACCGTGGACAGCAAGGGCGTTCTCCGCGCCCTCGAGCAGACGGTTCGTGATGTGATCGTTGAACCGACCGCACACGATTCCGATCTGCATGCCGGTGCCGTCGACATCGCCGGAGACCGAATTGGCGGCCTTGAAATTGGATGACATCAGTCGAGACCTCCCAGCATGTGGCCCATCTTCTCGCGCTTGGTGCGCAGGTAGGCGATGTTCTCGGGGTTGGGTATGGATTCCAGCGGGACACGCTCGACGATGTCGAGACCGAATCCCTCGAGGCCGCCGTACTTGGCGGGATTGTTCGTCATGTAGCGCATCGTGGTGATGCCCAGGTCGACGAGGATCTGCGCACCGATGCCGTACTCGCGACTGTCGATGGGAAGACCAAGCGCAACGTTGGCCTCGACAGTGTCATGACCCTGATCCTGCAACGAGTAGGCACGGATCTTGTGGCCGATGCCGATGCCGCGACCCTCGTGACCACGCAAGTAGACGACAACTCCGAGGTCCTCATCGGCGATGCGCTCCATGGCCTTGTCGAGCTGGATGCCACAGTCGCAGCGGAGTGAACCGAACACGTCGCCGGTGAGGCACTCGGAATGCACACGAACGAGGACGTTCTTCTCGCCCTGCACTGCGCCGCGCACCATCGCAATGTGCTGTTCGCCATCAAGAAGTGACTCGTAGACGTAGCAGGTGAAGTCGCCCCATTGGGTCGGGATGCGGGCCTCCGACACGCGCTTCACGAGCTTCTCGTGCTGACGGCGGTAGCGGATCAACGAGGCGATCGAGATGAGCAACAAGTTGTGCTTCTTGCAGAACTCGACGAGGTCCGGCACCCGGGCCATGGTGCCGTCGTCATTGACGATTTCGCACAACACTCCCGAAGGGGCCATGCCAGCCATGCGAGCGAGATCGACAGCAGCTTCGGTATGACCGGCCCGCTTGAGCACGCCGCCCTCGGCGTAGCGGAGCGGGAAGATGTGGCCGGGACGAGCGAGATCGCCGGGGCGGGTTGTCGGATCGATGAGCGCTTGGATCGTTGCGGCACGATCGGCGGCCGAAATCCCCGTGGACGTTCCGTGGCGGTAGTCGACGCTGAAGGTGAACGCGGTGCGCTGGGCCTCGGTGTTGTCGCGCACCATGAGCGGGATCTCGAGTTCATCGAGTCGCTCCCCGGTGAGTGGAGTGCAGATGACACCTGAGGTGTGGCGCACGAAAAAGGCGATGGACTCAGCAGTTGCCGACTCTGCCGCCATGATGAGATCGCCCTCGTTCTCACGGTCCTCGTCGTCAACGACCACGACGATTTCACCACGGGCGATCGCCGCGACTGCATCAGGGATGCTGGCGAAATGCTCCGAGTATTCGGATCGTTCTGAGCTGGTCATTGGGCCTCCTGGGGCCGAGGGGGGACGGACTGGGCGAGAGCGGCGAGTTGCCCTTCGAGAAGCTTCTCGGTGTACTTGGCCATGACATCGACTTCGAGATTCACCCGGGAACCGGGGCCCTTCCTACCGAGAGTCGTGACCGCCGAGGTGTGGGGAATGACTGCAACCGTGAAGGAATCGGCGTCGGGAATCACCACGGTGAGCGACACGCCATCGACAGTGATCGACCCCTTCTCGACGACGTAGCGCATGAGTTGCTGGGGCACCCGGACACGGAGATCGGGAACGCCATCAAGGATCTCGCCCACGGCGTCGACATGCCCTTGCACGAGGTGACCACCGAGTCGGTCCTCAAGGCGCACCGGACGTTCCAGATTGACCGGATCTCCGGGCTCAAGACCGCCGAGCACGGTGCGGGCGTAGGTCTCGTCGCTGACGTCAGCATCCCACCAACCGGCTGCGGTATCGAACGCCACGATCGTGAGGCAACACCCGTTGACGGCGGTGGAGTCACCGATGCGAGCGCCCTCGAGCACGGCGGACGCACCGATGCGCAGACGCGACCCTTCGCGGGAGATCACTGTTCCGAGTTCTTCAACGATTCCGGTGAACATGTCACATACCTTCCATATCCAGTCTCAGATCGTCGCCCAACCGGCGCATCTCCACAATTCGACCGCGCCGCAGCTCGGAGATGGAGGCAGCTCCGGGGCCCGAGAACAGCGGCGTCCCATCCTCGCCACCGAAGAGCGTTGGGGCCAGATACACGACATAGCGATCGACCAGACCGGCCCGATGGAACGCCCCAGCAACAGTCGAACCGCCCTCGACCATGAGTTGGAGAACACCGAGCGAGCCCAGCTCATCGAGGATCGGGCCGAGTTCGCCGCTGCGCTCGAGGCATGGATGGATAGCCGCGTCTGCGGCGGCCGCTCCGAGCACCACCCGCAGCGGATCGGTGTCGTCCGGGTTACGTTCGTCGTCGGGAAGGCGAACGGTCAGCGACGGATCATCGGCTCGAACCGTGCCGGCGCCGACGAGGATGGCGTCACTGTCGGCCCGCAGTCGATGGGCATCGAGTCGGGCTTCCTCACCGGTGATCCACTTCGAGGTGCCATCGGGGGCGGCGGTACGACCGTCGATGCTGGTAGCGAGTTTGAGCACCACCCATGGTCGGCCGGTTCGGCGGTGGTGGAGATAGGGAGCGAGCTGCGCCTCGACCTCGGGCCCACGAACACCCAGCTCCACCTCGACACCCGCCGATCGCAGGCGGGCAATCCCCTCCCCCGCCACTCGCGGGTCGGGGTCGCTGACTCCGACCACGACTCTGGCAATACCTGCATCGATGACGGCGTCGGCGCAAGGCCCCGTGGCGCCGTGATGGGCGCAGGGTTCGAGGGTCACATAGAGCGTGCTGCCTGCCGCCTCAGCGCCGGCAGCGGCGATCGCTACGACCTCAGCATGGGCACCGGAGCGACCATCAGTCGCCCCGCAGAAGCCGGGATGGTCCGGGTTTCCTGCCGGCACCACGACAGCACCCACCCACGGACGCGGGGAAACACGTCGGCGTGCGCCGGCCGCTGCCGCCATGGCCTGACCCATCCGGGTCTCGTCAATCGGGGTAGGCAAGATGGGTTGAAGGTATCAGGAGGGTGACTTCACACCCCGAGTGGAGAGCGGATCGATCTGGTCAGTCGCCGACGAGGAGCCGAACCGCGTGAGGGATGACGTCGAGCACCGCTTCGAGTGACTCCAACGCCCCACCGGGCGAACCGGGGGTGTTGATGATGAGCGCCTTGCCGCGGGTTCCAGCGAGTCCGCGTGAGAGCCGACCGAGCGGATTGACCGCTCGCATGGCCTCGGCAAGACCCGGGGCTTCCCGGTCGAGCACGACTCTGGTGCCCTCGGGGGTGAGATCGCGGGGCCCGAAACCTGTGCCGCCCGTGGAGATGATGAGGCCGTGGAAATCCATCGCAAGATCAACGAGCGCCTCGCCCACCGATTGGCGACCATCGACAACGACCCGATGCTCGACCACCTCGAAACCAGCAGTGAGCAGTCGCTCGACCAGCGCGACGCCGGAGCGATCCTCGCGGGTACCCGCAACGACACCATCGGACACAGTGAGCACCTTGGCGGCGAGGCCCGTGCTCGGTGTGGTGGTGGCGGCGTGCTCGGTCATCGAGAGGTTCCTTCCGCGTCTGTCGAATGCGGCACCCGCAGGCGCAGCAGGTACATGCCATCGGTTTCGGCACTCTGGGGCAGCAGGATCGCGCCGCGGCCGAGGGGTGTCCAGACTCCACCCGGAGGATCGAGCGCCACGAGATGGGGGTACTCGGAGAGCAACCACTCGTCGATCTCCAGAGACTCAGCCCGCGAGAGTGTGCACACGCTGAAGATCAGTTCACCGCCCGGACGGATAAGACCGATTGCTGAAGCGAGCAGGCTTCGTTGGAGTTGGGCCAGTACGTCGATGTCGCCGGGATTGATACGCCAGCGGGCATCGGCCCGCCGACGAAGGGCCCCGAGCCCCGAACACGGGGCGTCGAGCAGGACCTTGTCGAAGACTGCGTCCCGAAGAGGCGGTGCGGTGCCATCAGCGGCGAGCACCATGAAGGAATCCGTGGCCAGCGAGAGTCGACGGGCGTTCTCAGCGATGAGGCTCACTCTGCTGGGGCGGACATCGGCAGCCACGACCCGGGCCCCCGCGGCGGCGAGTGCTGTTGCCTTGCCACCCGGGGCGGCACACATATCGAGCACGAAGTCGCCGATGGTGACCTCAGCGGCATCGATCACCCACTGCGACGCGAGATCCTGCACGTACCCATCGTCGCGGACCGTCGAGGTCGCCGAGCGGTTCATGGCCTCGAGGGCATCGATCGCAGCCTCGGCACCGAGAGCAGCCGAGAGCAGATCGAGGATCCAATCAGGCTGGCTGAGGCGAACCTGCTCGCTCGGCCAGGTGACCGGCAGCGAGGAAGCGACCTTGCGAAGCACTGCGTTGCAGAGTCCACTGATTCGCCGCGGCGCGGCCTCGACGGTGGCACCGACGGCGGCGTGGGGCGGCGTGTCGAGGAACGCCAGCTGGAACGCTCCGATGCGCAACCATGCCCGGGTGTTCGTGTCGATCCGTTCGGGATCGGGCAGGAAGCGGTCGACCAGCCAATCGCAGGCCCGCCGCATTCGTGTGGTGCCGTAGACGAGTTCGGTGACGAACCCTCGGTCGCGCTGATCGAGCGAACTTCGCGAAAGCATCGTAGGAAGCGTGAGGTTGGCGTAGGCGCCTTCGGCGTCGATACGCACAAGAGCCTCCACTGCAAGGCGTCGGGCCGCCACCCCAGCGGGAACGACGATTTTCGAGGGGCTGGAACCCTTCTGGCCCGCTGTCCGCTTCGGGCCCGATGGACCCTGCGAGCGTCCCCGCCCCTTCGCCGCGGAGTTCCGTGATGATTCCGGTCGGTCACTCATGATCCGACTCGTTCCCCCGCTTGTGGCTGCGCACCATTGCGCCAAGCGTCGGCTGCGATCCTCGCCCGACCCTCCGGCTGCACTTCGACCAGTTCGACAGCGCCATCGGAGGTACCGATGACCACGCCGTCGATGACACCCGGGGCGAGATCGCGACGATCGACGAGATTCACCACCCAGATCTTGAGCCGCTTCTCGCGAAATGTCGTCCATGCCCCGCCGAGGCGCACGACACGCGCCACCTGCGCAGCGGAATCATCCCAGACGAGTTCTAGTTCGGAGGGGTTGATCTTGGCGGCGTGTACCGGTTCGCCGACCTGGGGCCGCGGTTCCGGCAGCCCTTCGATGAGACTGCGCACCACCATTGCGCTGCCAGCCTCAACGAGTCTCGTCCGAAGTGAGTCAAGGGTGTCATCCGCGTCGATCTCCATGGTGACGACGTCGTAGATGTCGCCGGTGTCGAGGCCCTCTGCCACCTGCATCAGGCAGACACCAGTCGTGCGATCCCCGGCGAGGATGGCACGCTCAACGGGAGCGGCTCCGCGCCAACGGGGAAGCAACGAGAAATGCAGATTCACCATGGGAATGCGTTGGAGCAGCTCGAGCGGGATGATGCGCCCGTACGCAACGACAACGGCGATATCGACGGCGACATGCTCGAGCGCGCTGAGATCATCGGTGACCTCGAGACCGAGTTCGACCGCCGCCTCCTTGACCGGACTGGGAGAGAGCGCACCCCCTCGACCCCGTCGTCGATCCGGCCGCGTGACCACAAGCGGAATCTCGAATCCGCCGGCGTGTAGTGCGCGCAGTGTGGGAACCGCGACATCGGGAGTACCAAGAAAGGCGACGCGAGTGAAGGAGTCTCCGGGACGAGCGATTGGTTGGGTCACCGGGTCAGATGAGCCGGAGTCGGCCGGGTGCGATGTCGGGCTCGGGTGCGGTGAGATGACGCATCCGGAGATCGCTCAATGCCCGCCGAGCCTCAAGGCGCTGCTCCTCAGTGAGATGCTCCACGAGCAGGACTCCGTCGAGATGATCGATCTCGTGCTGGAACACCCGACACGCGAAATCATCAAGCTCGAGATTGAGTTCGTTGCCTTCGAGGTCGTATCCGTGCACATGGATCTCTGCGGGCCTGATGATTTCCCAGTGAAGTCCCGGAACCGACAGACAACCTTCGACGAATTCCGCCTCACCCCGACTCTCGACGATGGTGGGATTGATGATGACTCCAGGATCATCGTCGTGATCGAACACGAAGAATCGCTTCTGCACGCCGATCTGCGGGGCGGCCAGGCCGACGCCGGGAGCGTCGTACATGGTGACGAACATGTCGTCGACCAACTTCACGAAAGAACCGTCGACACGGTCGACGTCGGCAGCGCGCTGCTTCAGGACGGGATCACCGATGATGCGGATGACATGAGGGGCCACACCTCAAGGGTAGCGTCGGGCAATGGCCGGCCGATCCTCCCACTACTTCTCCCGGCAACCAGAGTTGGCTTCGAAGCGCCGGAGCATCGAACTCTCGCTGCCCGATTGTGAGCTTCGCCTGACCACTGACAGCGGCGTCTTCTCCGCTGATCGGGTCGATGCCGGAACCCGGCTCCTGCTCCAGGAAGCTCCATACCCGACGGCCACGATGGCCGACATCTGCGATGTCGGTTGCGGCTATGGCCCCATAGCGCTCGCACTCGCCACCCGGTCACCGCAATCACGGGTGTGGGCGGTGGATGTCAACGAACGAGCCGTCGCCCTCTGCGCCGAGAACGCCGAAGCGAATGGGAACGACAACATCCGCCCCGTTGTGATCGATAGCGACGGGTCCGCGCTTGTCGGCGATCCCGGCGATGTTTCCGCCCTCGCAGGGGTTCGTTTCGATGGCATGTGGTCGAATCCCCCCATTCGCATCGGGAAGCCCGCTCTGCACGCGCTGCTCACGACCTGGCTTGATCGCCTCACTCCCGAAGGCCACGCCTGGCTCGTGGTGCAGCGGCACCTCGGAGCTGATTCACTGACCGAGTGGATGCAGTCGCAGGGCTGGGCCACCACCCGACTCGTGTCACGAGCCGGCTACCGACTCCTTGAGGTGTCAGCACGATGACCAGATCGCTCGGCGGCACCGAACTCAAGCGCCTCCATCGTGAATGGCGGCGCAAGAACGAAACCCGATTGGGTCTCTTCCTCGATGGGGTGCAGAACCCTTTCAATGTGGGCGCGATCATGCGCACTGCTGCGGCGTACTCCGTGGAGCACATCTGGATGGTCGGGGCGCCATCGCCGAACGACACGAAGGTCAACAAGACTGCGCTCGGATCACAGAAGTTCCTCACCTGGACGATGTGTGAGACCTCCGCCGAGGCAATCACTGCGATCCGCGCCCGCGGGTACCGGATCATCGGTGTGGAACTCGCCGAGCAAGCTGCTCCGCTACACACCCTCGACCTGAGCGGAGATGTCTGCCTCGCCCTCGGCCACGAAGACCGCGGACTTTCGAAGGAACTACTGGCCGACAATGACGGTCTGGGATACATCCCCCAGCTCGGACGGATCGGTTCACTCAACGTGGGCACGGCAGCAGCGATCGCATGTTACGAAGCCCGGCGGACAGGTTGGACGGCGGAACCATCCAGCGGCGGTACCACGCCGTCGTGAGCCTGATCGGCCCACCCTGATCCTTCCGGCGAACCTGTATAGGCCAGATAGGTGTCACACGCGAAGTGGGTCAACCTCAATACGCAGCCGGCCCGGTGGCCGTGGCACTGCAGCTACGGCATCACAGAGCACGGCATGGTCTGCAGCGCGCAACAGCCACCGCCCATCGGATGGTCCACGAACCTCCACACCTGCGACCACCCCGAGAGCATCGATCCACGCCCCAGCAGCAGCGCCGGAGATTGCAGCCATCGCCCGGTGGGGCGGATAGCCGAGCAGTTCGCGCCGAGCGGAATCGCTGTTCGAGAGTCGGGAAGGGTCGGCGTGCAGGGCGGACTGGATGACCTCGTGATCCGGGAGCCGTGTCTGCACGAGAAGTCGGCCACCATGTTCACGGGCACCGAGTAGTCGTGCTGCTCGCACAAGCAGGGCCAGTGCCTCCTCCGACGCGCGGTACCTCGGAGCGAGGAGTTCCTGATCGAAGTCGAGGAACGCCACCACAGCAGCGTCGTGCACATGATGCAGAACCGCCTCAGTACCGATGAGGATGCGAGTACCGGTGCCTGCAGCTCCGAAATCGCTCTCGGCCGTGAGTTCGGCAACCGGCTCCCTGGTCAATGCCTCAAGTTCCTCGCGGACGCGGGTGACCCCCGCGCGCAGGTTCCGCATTCGAGTGCCACCACAGCCGGTGCACACCGGCGGCCGGCGGGTTCCGCAAACTCCGCAGACGAAGGTGCCGTCATCATCCTGGGTGACCGACGAGGAACAGTTCTCGCACGTGGCCAACGCTCCGCAGGTACCGCAGCCGGTCAGACGGGAACGACCCTTGCGGTTGAGAACGCACACGACCCGGCCACCGGCCCGAATCGCGGCGACGAATCGCTCGCTGAACAGGCCCTCACCGGGCGGCGCATCTCGACGATCGATGATGTCGACCACTGGCCATCCCGCACGTTCCGAGGATCGGGAAGGGACGAGTACCGGCCCGAGACGTTGTGCCTCGAGCGATGGCATCGGCGAGACCAGCACACACGGAACCCCGAGTCGACGAGCGCGTTCGACGAGGACGTCGCGCGCGTGCCAGGTCGGCGCCTGTTCCTGCTGCAACGATTCATCGTGCTCGTCGAGTACGACGATCGCTGCCGGAGTTTCGATCGGGGCCCACGCCGCCGAACGGGTACCGAGGACGCTCACACCTCCGCTGCGTGCTGCGGACCAATCGTCGGGCATCAGTGCGACACCGAGTCCGGCCCGTCGCATGCGAATCGCGAGTCGGCGCATCGTGGACGCGACCGGCCCGACCACGAGGATCGGACCATCGGCAGCAGCCGTCATGAGGATCGGATAAGGGTCGGTGTTCGGCGCCAGACGCACGATGCTCACCGCAGCGGCAAGCCCCTCGGCCGCGAGCCCGTGGAGCTCATCGGTTGCGACAACTGTTGCGGGGGCACTGCGACGGTTGTCGGGACGAGCGACCGCACGTATCGCCCGTTCAGGTGATGCGGTTCGCAGCAACGAAGCAGGTCGACCCGCCCAGCGCCACGCCGCCCAGTCGGCGAGATCGAACAGGAAGGGAGGAGGTCCCCAACCGGTGACTTTCGAGAGGGGCTGGAGTGTCACGCCGGCGGGTGGATCGACGTGATCAGCAACTACCCAGCCGCCGACACGCCGACCGTGAAGGGCGATCCGAACCATGGTTCCGATACGGATCTGATCGCTCATCGAAGGTGGGACCGAATAGTCGAAGAGGCGGAGGATCGCAGGTTGATCAGGCCGCACCCGCACGACGTGCAACGCAGGATCGGCTCCGTCGCCGCCAGTCAGATCCGAAACTGCGCCGGGCCCCTCGATGGCGTTGTTCTCCGGGCCATTGATGAGATCCTCGGGATCATCAACGGCCTCCTCAAAATCGAACGAGGGTTGTTCAGGACGGGCGGGCATCTGCACGCCGCCGGATATGGGGGCTCAGAGCCCGAGGGCCGATTTGAGGTCGTCCACGCGGTCCGTGCGCTCCCAGGTGAATCCGGGGCCGGTGCGACCGAAATGACCGTAGGCCGCCGTGGCCTTGTAGATCGGCTGGCGCAGTTCGAGATCGCGGATGATGGCCGCCGGACGCAGATCGAACACGTTGCGCACGGCCTCGGCAATGCGCTCAGGATCAGCATGAGCGGTTCCGAAGGTCTCGACCATGATCGAGACCGGATGGGCGACACCGATGGCGTAGGCGACCTGTACCTCGCAACGATCGGCAGCACCGGCGGCAACAACGTTCTTCGCAACCCAACGGGCGGCGTATGCGGCTGAGCGGTCGACCTTGGAGGGGTCCTTGCCCGAGAAGGCGCCGCCGCCGTGACGGGCCATTCCGCCATAGGTGTCAACGATGATCTTGCGGCCGGTGAGACCGGCGTCGCCCACGGGGCCACCGATCACGAATCGACCGGTCGGATTGACGAGAACCTCGTAATCGTCGTCGGCGAACTCCGCCGGCACGACGGGGCGGATGACATGTTCGATGAGATCCGGACGGATGTCATCGTCGCGATCAATACCGTCGTTGTGCTGGGTGGAGATCAGCACGGTGCGCAGACGCACGGGACGGCCGTCGACATAGTCGAAGGTGACCTGGGTCTTGCCGTCGGGGCGGAGATACGGAACGGTTCCTGCCTTGCGGACCTCGGCGAGGCGTTCGGCCATCCGATGTGCCAATTGGATCGGCAACGGCATGAGCACATCGGTCTCGGTGCAGGCGTAGCCGAACATCATTCCCTGATCGCCGGCGCCCTGCTTGTTGAGGATGTCCTCACCCGACGTACCGGAACGGACCTCTTCGGAGTCATCCACACCCTGGGCGATGTCCTTGGACTGCGCGTCGATCGACACCATGACGCCGACGGTCTCGCCGTCGTACCCGAAGGACTCGCGGTCGTAGCCGATGCCCTTGATGGTCTCTCGCACGATGCCGGGGATGTCGACCCAACCGGTGGTGGTGATCTCGCCGGCGACGACTGCGAGACCGGTCGTGACGAGGGTCTCACAGGCGACGCGGCTCATCGGATCCTTGGCCAGCATGGCATCAAGGATGGCATCCGAGATTTGGTCGGCGACCTTGTCGGGGTGGCCCTCGGTGACCGATTCAGAGGTGAAGGTCCAGCTGCTCACAACGTGCTCCTTGTCGCCACTCGGGGCGCATGGTGGGGGGTGGATCATTCGGTGCCGGACCGCAACACCATGACGGCGTCGAGGATGGCACGGGCGACGACCCGCTTGTCGGTCAGGGGAACATCTTGGCGCATGCCGTCGGCTCCGAGGAGCACCACGGCATTGGTGTCATGCTCGAAACCGCAACGGGCGGCGCCGACGTCGTTGGCCACGATGAGATCGAGGCGCTTGCGCTCCAGTTTGCCGAGCGCGTTCTCGACGAGATCGTCGGTTTCGGCGGCGAAGCCGACGAGGATCTGCCCATCGGGTTTCGCATGGCCGAGATCAACAAGGAAATCGTGGGTGGGTTCGAGGATGATCTGCGGGGTTCCGCCCTCACCGAACTCGTCCTTCTTGAGTTTGCGATCGGCCACGGCGACAGGGCGGAAATCGGCCACTGCCGCAGCCATGATGACGATGTCGTGATCAGCGGCGATGGGCATCACTGCCGCCTGCATCTCAGCGGCACTCGAAACCCGGATGACCGCGGCTCCGGCCGGTACGGGACGATCGACGGTGGTGACCAAGGTGACACTCGCTCCTCGCGCCGCCGCCTCATCGGCCACTGCGTGGCCCTGCTTGCCCGAGGATCGGTTTGTGATGACCCGAACCGAATCGATGGCCTCTCTAGTTCCCCCAGCGGTGACCAGCACCCGCAGTCCGGCGAGATCCGAAGCTCCCAGAAGCGTGTGTTCGACCGCGGCAAGGATGTCGGCCGGATCGGCGAGACGGCCCGTGCCGATGTCGCCGCCCGCGAGTCGGCCTTCTGCTGGCGGCACGATGATGACTCCACGCGCTCGCAGTATCTCAAGATTGGCCTGGACTGCCGGGTGCTCCCACATCTCGGTGTGCATCGCTGGACACACGATGACGGGTGCCCGCGTGGCGATCAGTGTTGCGGTGAGTAGGTCGTCGGAGAGTCCGTGGGCATACGCAGCAATGGACCGAGCAGTGGCAGGCGCAACCACGATGAGGTCGGCGCCCTGACCGAGCCTCGTGTGCGGGATGGGCGATTGCTCGTTCCATAAGGAGGTCTGAACTGGTTCCGAAGCGAGCGCAGAAAACGTGGTTTCGCCGACAAAGTGCAACGCCCCCTCGGTGAGGATCGGGGCGACGTGCGCACCTCCATCAACGAGGCGACGACAGACTTCGATGGCTTTGTACGCGGCGATGCCGCCGGTGACGCCGAGAACGATGCGGCGGCCCTGGAACGCGTTCATGACAGAAGATCGGATCGGCGCGAACGCCGATGGATCACTCGGCCTCGGCCTCGTCGGATGCTTCAACTGCCTCGAGGTGAGCGACGTCCTCAACAGCCTCGATGCGCACCGGCACGATCTTGTCGGCAGCGATCTCCTCGAAGGCGATGGAGAGCGGCTTACGCGCTGCTGAGGTCACCTGCGGCGGCACACTTGAGCCCATGCCCTCGCCGAGCTGGTTGAAATAGGCGTTGATCTGGCGGGCACGCTGGGCGGCCAGGGAGACGAGCGTGAACCGTGAGTCAACCTTCGAAAGCAGGTCCTCGATTCGCGGATTGACCATCGAGTCAGAGATCTGAGCCACAGGAAACACCTTCGGAGTGCGGGAACGGAGCGGGGATGAGGCGGGACTGCTCTTGGTGCATCCGCACTCGGCGGAATCCACCAACATCAAGGACCCGAGGGCCTTCGTTGGAGCATTGCAACACTAGCAGCGGATCTCCGAGATCAACCAAGACCTGCCCGCCGGGAGTCGGCAATCAGTTCTGCACAATGGGCCACGGTTCGGTCGAGATCGTCGTTGACGATGCAGATTGCCCCGAGTCGACGACCCTCGGCGAGTTCCCCTTGGGCAACAGCGATTCGCCGCTCGGCCTGCTCCGGAGGATCGCCCCTCCCCCGAAGTCGCTCCGCCTGAACTTCGGCCGACGGGGGCTCGAGCAGGATGAACAGCGCATCTGGCGAACGTTCGAGCACCTGTGCTGCTCCCTGGACGTCGATCTCGAGCACGACATCACGATCCTCGTCGGCCTCGGGCCATGGAGTTCCGTACAAGTTGCCGAGGAACTCGGCGTACTCGAGGAAGCCGCCTTCGGCGATGTGTTGCTCGAAGCGCTCCCTGGTGACATAGGTATACGCGTCATCAGACTCACCTTGGCGCTGGTGCCTGGTGGTCCAGCTCCGTGAGAGCCAGAGTCGGTTGTCCTCGGCCACCAGACGGGCAACGACGGTGCCCTTTCCGACACCACCGGGTCCGCACATCACGATGATCATGGCGGGATCTGCGCTGTTCCTGCTCAGGCTTCGAACGCGGCGAGCAGGGCGCGTCGCTGGTTCTCACCGAGACCCCGGATGCGGCGGGTGTCGGCGATGCCGATCTCCTCCATAGTGCGACGCGCCTTGACCTTGCCGACACCGGGGATGGATTCGAGGATGGCGAGGACCTTGATCCCGCCGATCATCTCATCGGATTCGGCAGCCGCCAACACCTCGGCGAACGTGATCGAGCCCATCTTGAGACGCTCTTTCACCTCGGCCCGAGAACGACGGGCTTCAGCGGCCTTCGCCAATGCGGCGGTGCGTTGCTCGGGTGTGAGTGATGGAGGCTGCGGCATGGGGGCACCATAGTGCGTGACCGGAACCGGCTCTCAGCAACGGTTCACAGGCACGGCTCACATCGATGCCGCAACCTCGGCGGCGATCGCTGCGGCGGCGGCACGAGGGTCGGCGGCGGCAGTGACCGCCCGGCCGATCACCAGCAGTCCGGCGCCGGCGGTGATGGCACCCGAAGGCGTGGCCGGACGGGCCTGATCATCAGCGCCCACCCCGGCGGGACGGATCCCGGGAACAACCGTGAGCAGTTCCGGCGCCCGAGCACTGATCACATGAAGATCGCTGGCGGCACACACCAACCCGGGACAACCGGCATCGAGCGCAAATGCGATCCGCTGCTCGAGTGCGATCGAATCCCCCTGCTCACTCGTCAGCACCGTGATACCGAGGCAGGTCGGGATCGGTAGTCCGGCGGCGAGCGCTCCATCGGTGAACCCTTCGACACCGGCAGCGAGGTGGTCGACTCCCGCACGGGTGTGCACGGTGAGATAACTCGCGCCGAGCGAGCCCATCACGCGAGCCGCCTTACGGATCGTGGTGGGAATGTCGAGGAGCTTGAGGTCGGCGAACACCGCGAACCCGTCGTCGATCATGGTTTCAATGACCTCGGGTCCTGCTGCGCTGAAGAGTTCGAGGCCGACCTTGGCGACACCGAACCACGGTTGCAGCACGCGGGCCAGACGTTGGGCCTCCACGATGTCATCGACGTCAAGCGCAAGCGCAAGGCGCGAACGAACGTCCTCCGGCGCCCCTTCGGTGAAGTCTTCAGTGGTCATGCACTGCTCCGATCAGTTCATTGACGGCACGCACACCATGAGCGGCACACCAGTCCTGGAGTTCGTCGAGAACCCGGCCGACGCTTCGGGGATCAGCGAAACTTGCTGTTCCCACCTGCACAGCCGAAGCCCCAGCCATCATGAGTTCGATGGCATCCACACCCCGGGCGACACCGCCCACGCCGATGATCGGCAGTTCAGGGATTGCGGCGTGCACATCGTGAACCGCTCGCACCGCCACTGGATGGATCGCCGGGCCCGAAAGTCCCCCGCCTCCCCCGCCGAGCCGTCGGGTGCGAGTCTCAACATCGATCGCCATGCCCAGCACCGTGTTGATGAGGGTCACCGCTTCAGCACCAGCATCGGCGGCGGCCCGGGCAATGGACGCGAGATCAGACACATTGGGGCTGAGCTTGGCCCACATGGGCAGGCCACACACCGATGCCGCCTCGATGGCTTCGGTGGTCGAGGCCGGCGAATGGGCGAACATGCGATTGCGATCGTGGTGGTTCGGGCAGGAGATGTTGACCTCAACAGCGATCACACCGTCGGGTGCACCGGCAAGCATCGCTGCAGCACGGGCATAGTCCTCGACCGACGTTCCCCAGATACTGACCACGACCCGGGCGCCGGTTTGCAGTACAGCTGGAAGTTCTTGTTCGAGCCAATAGGCAACGCCCGGACCCTGCAGGCCGACGCTGTTGATCATGCCTGCGGGGGTCTCATGCACCCGTGGTGCAGGGTTCCCGGCCCATGGCTCGGCCGAGAGCGACTTCACGACGACCGCGCCGAGCGTTGAGAGGTCGACGTACCGGCCGAGTTCGTCACCGTGCCCCGCGGTACCCGAGGCGGTCATGACCGGGTTGGCGAGTACGACCGAACCGATGGTGGTGGTGAGATCCACCGCCGAGCCGGAACGACGACGCGGACTCACTCCGGCGCCCCACCGTCGAGCAGGTCCGAGCGACGGACGCCGAGGTGATACTCCTGCAGCGGGCGCACCTGAAGTGCGTGGCGAGAGCGATCGGCCATGCCATTAGCTGCGGCCAGACCAGCAGCCCCCGTGGTCAGCAATGCCACCCTATGCCTGCCGGCAGCGGCACGGATGTGGGCACCATCGGCACGCGGGCCGCGGCCGCGCGGTGAGTTGATCACGAGTGCGACCTGTCCGCCCTCGATGAGATCAACCGCATCGTGGCCCCCGTCATCACCGATCTTGGCCACGACCGTGGTGACGTCCACCCCAGATTCCTGGAGATGAGCTGCCGTACCGGTGGTGGCAGCGATGGTGAATCCGAGTTCGGTGAACACCCGAGCGGCTTGGACGCCAATCTCCTTGTCACGATCCGCCAGCGACATGAAGACCATTCCTTCGCTGGGCAGACGAGTGCCCGCCGCGAGCTGACTCTTCGCGAACGCGAGTCCGAATGTGAGATCGATGCCCATGACCTCGCCGGTGGAGCGCATTTCGGGGCCGAGCAATGCGTCGGCCTCGGGGAAACGACTGAACGGCAGCACTGCTTCCTTGACCGAAACGTGGTCGCCCTCGACCGGATCAGTGAGGAGGCCCTCAACACGCAACTGCTCGAGGGTGGCGCCGAGCATGACGCGAGCAGCGATCTTGGCGAGGGGACGTCCGGTGGCCTTGGCCACGAACGGCACGGTCCGACTGGCGCGGGGATTCGCTTCGATCACGTAGACCTGACCGCCCTGCACGGCGAACTGCACATTGAGAAGTCCCACCACGCCGAGTGCATCAGCGATCCGGTGGGCATAGTCGGCCAGTTGCTGCTGGATGTCCGCGGAGAGCGAGTAGGGCGGGATCACACATGCAGAATCGCCGGAGTGAACGCCAGCCTCCTCCACATGTTCCATGATCCCGCCGATGATGAAATCACCCGTGGCATCGCGGATGGCATCGACATCCACCTCAGTAGCGTCTTCAAGGAAACGATCGACCAAGACCGGACGCTCGGCGGACAGACCGCCCTCCTTGCCGAGGCTCCCGAATCCGGCGAGTTCCGCCATGGCCCGAGCGAGGCCGGCGTCGTCGTAGACGATCTCCATGGCCCGCCCGCCCAGGACGTAGCTCGGGCGCACAAGCACCGGATAGCCGATACCTGCGGTGATGGTGAGTGCGGCGTCGATATCGGCTGCGGTGCCACCAGCCGGTTGCGGGATTCCGAGGCCGGCGCACAGTGCGTTCCAGAGTTCGCGATCTTCGGCGGCATCGATGGACGCCGGGCTCGTGCCCGCCACCAGTTCGGCCGGGATCGTGTTCGAGAGCTTGAGCGGGGTCTGACCGCCAAGCGAGACGATCACCCCCACAGGGTTCTCGGCCTCGATGACGTTCATGACGTCCTCATGGGTGAGCGGCTCGAAATAGAGGCGATCGGAGGTGTCGTAATCGGTGGAGACGGTCTCGGGGTTGCAGTTGACCATGATGGTCTCGTAGCCCGCCCCGCGTAGAGCGAAGCTGGCGTGCACGCAGCAGTAGTCGAACTCGATGCCCTGCCCGATGCGGTTCGGTCCGGAACCGAGGATGATCACCTTGGGCCGATCCGAGGGAACCACCTCGTCGGTGTCCTCATAGGTCGAGTAGTGGTACGGCGTGGCCGCTTCGAACTCGGCGGCACAGGTGTCCACGGTCTTGTAGGTGGGGATGATGCGCAGTGCGAGGCGTTTGGACCGGACCTCGGACTCGGTGACGCCCCAGAGCCAGGCCAGCTGGGCATCGGCGAAACCGAGCCGCTTGGCCCGGCGCAGCTCGGCGCGACTCACTCCATCGAATCCAACGGAAGCGAGGTGCGCACGCTCCTCGGTGATCGACGACATCTGATCGAGGAACCACGGGTCGACGCGGGTTGCCGCTGAGACCTCATCGACCGAGAGCCCCCGACGCATGGCAGCCTCCAGTTGGAAGATCCGCTCGGGGGTGCCGATGCAGGCTGCTGCAAGGAGTTCATCGAGAGGCATGGACTCGTACTGGGCTTCACCCGGATCGCAGTTCAGGCCGAGTCGACCCTGTTCGAGCGATCGCAGCCCCTTCTGCAACGACTCGGGGAAGGTGCGACCGATGGCCATGACCTCGCCCACCGACTGCATCTGGGTACCGAGAATGCCCGACGTACCGGCAAACTTCTCGAAGGCCCAGCGGGGGATCTTGGTGACGACGTAGTCGATGACGGGTTCGAAGCTTGCGGGAGTCTTCTTGGTGATGTCGTTGGGGATTTCGTCGAGCGTGTAACCCACAGCGAGGCGCGCCGCGATCTTCGCGATGGGGAAGCCGGTGGCCTTGGACGCGAGCGCGGAGGAGCGACTCACGCGGGGGTTCATCTCGATGACGACCATGTCGCCGTTCTCGGGATTGACTGCGAACTGCACATTTGATCCGCCCGTCTCGACACCGACACGGCGGATGACAGCGAACGCAGCATCGCGCATCAGTTGATATTCAACATCGGAGAGAGTCTGGGCCGGGGCGACCGTGATGGAGTCGCCGGTATGCACACCCATGGGGTCGACGTTCTCGATGGAGCAGACGATCACGCAGTTGTCGGCGCGGTCGCGCATGACCTCAAGTTCGTATTCCTTCCAGCCGGCGATCGACCGCTCGATGAGGATTTCCGAGATCGGGCTGGCATCGAGTCCGATCGCCGCAAGGCGTTCGAACTCCTCGTGAGTGGATGCGATGCCGGTACCCCGACCACCCAAGATGTAGGCAGGGCGGATGACCGCAGGGAGACCGATCGTCTTGATGGCCTCGAGGGATTCCTCGAGTGTGTGCGCGGTGAGCGACACAGGAGTTGCGAGACCGATCTCGGCCATGGCCTGCTTGAACAGTTCGCGGTCCTCGGCGGTGGCGATGGCAGTGGCGTCGGCACCGATGAGCTCGACGCCGAAGTGCTCGAGCACACCGGCCTCGGCAAGTTCCATGGCGAGGTTGAGCGCGGTCTGACCACCGAGGGTGGGCAGCAGCGCATCGGGGCGTTCGCGTTCGATGATGCGAGTGAGCACCTCAATATCGAGCGGTTCGATATAGGTGGCATCAGCGAAATCAGGGTCGGTCATGATCGTGGCCGGATTGGAGTTAGCCAGAATGACCCGGAACCCCTCCTCCCGAAGGATGCGACAGGCCTGCGTGCCCGAGTAATCGAACTCACAGGCCTGGCCGATGACGATCGGGCCAGAACCGATGAGCAGGATCGAGGAGATGTCAGTGCGGCGCGGCATCAGCGACGGCCCTTCGTGAAGTCGGTCATGAGTTCGTCGAACATGGTGAAGAGGTAGGCGGCATCGTGTGGACCGGGCCCGGCCTCGGGGTGGTACTGAACGCTGAATGCAGCGAGGTCGGTGCTGCGAAGACCCTCGACCACGCCATCGTTCAGATTGCGATGGGTGACCTCGACGGTCGACCCGAGCGATCCATCATCGACCGCATAGTTGTGGTTCTGACTGGTGATCTCGACCGTGCCGGTTTCGAGGCGCCGTACCGGATGGTTGCCGCCGTGATGTCCGAAGGGCAACTTGTAGGTCTCTGCGCCGAGCGCTGTCGCAAGGAGTTGGTGTCCTAGGCAGATGCCGAAGATGGGCAACTCTCCGAGCAATGATCCGATGGTGGCGGGCACGCCGGTGACCGCAGCGGGATCGCCAGGGCCGTTGGAGAGGAAGACCCCATCAGGGGCACGGGCGATGACATCGGCTGCGGACGTGCCGGCCGGCACGACCTCGACGGTGGCTATGCCCGAGAGGTGTCGAAGGATGGTGGCCTTTATCCCGAAGTCATAGGCCACGACTCGGCGTGGCGTTCTGCCTGCCGGACCGGTGTAGGCGATCTCGTATGCGGAATCGCAACTGACCATGCGAGCGAGATCGAGTCCTGATGTGCCGGGTTCGGCCTGCGCCGCAGTAAGAAGTTTGTCCTCCGGTGCGGTACCGAACGCACCGGGCATGGAGCCGGCATCACGGATGTGCCGGGTGAGACGTCGGGTATCAATCCCACCGATACCCGGGACCCCCATCGACCGCAGGTACGCGTCAAGATCAGTTTCCGATCGCCAACTGCTGTGTCGGCGGGCCAATTCACGCACGATGACACCGCGGGCGTGCGGACGGGGAGCTTCGTCGTCAAGCCTCGTGACGCCGTAGTTGCCGATATGGGGATAGGTGAAGGTGATGATCTGCCCGGCGTAGGACGGGTCAGTGATGATCTCCTGATAACCAGTGAGCGCGGTGTTGAACACCACCTCGCCAGTGGCCACACCCCCGGGAGCATCGGCACCGAATGCCTCGCCCTCGAAAATAGTTCCATCTGCGAGCACAAGAAGTGCCTCGCGGATCGTCCTGCTCATCGTTGTGCCTCACCGTTCATGACCATGGGTACGCCGCACAGCAGCGTGTGACTGACTCTGCCGCGCACTGAGCGCCCGGCATAGGGAGTGTTGTGACTGCGACTGGCGAGCTTCGCCGGATCGACGACCCAAACATGTGTGGGGTCGAAGACGACCAGATGGGCGGGTTCGCCGGTCTCCACCGGGCGCCCGTGCGCCGACTCGATGCCGGCGATGACTGCGGGCTGCCAGGACATCAGTGCCAGGAGTTGCTGCATCGTGATCACACCCGGCTCCACCAGTTCAGAGACACCGAGCGCGAGGGCGGTCTCGAGACCCAGCATCCCGCAGGGAGCATGATCGAACGGCGCCTCTTTGACCTCGGAGGTATGCGGGGCATGGTCGGTTGCTATGGCGTCGATGGTGCCATCAGCGAGACCGGCCTTGACCGCTGCGACGTCCTCATCGGAACGCAGCGGCGGGTTGACCTTGAACACAGGATCGTACGAAGCGACTTCAGCATGGGTCAGCGTGAAATGGTGCGGTGTGGCTTCGGCGGTGACAGGGAGGCCTTTGGCCTTGGCCTGACGAACGAGTTCGACAGAACCCGCAGTGGACAGATGCTGGATATGAACCCGAGCGCCGGTGAGCCGGGCGAGCGCGATGTCGCGGAACACCATGAGTTCCTCGGCCTCGGCCGGGATACCGGGGATTCCGAGTCGACTCGACCACTCCCCTTCGTGCATGTGTCCGCCGTCGCTGAGCGCCTCCACCTCGCAATGCTGGGCGAGTGTGACCGGAACGCCGAGTCCCGCCGAGTACTCGAGGGCCCGACGCATGAGGCGGTCATCCTGCACACCGCAACCGTCGTCGGTGAACATCCGCACCCCGAGCGCTGCCATCTCCGCCATGGGGGCAAGGGTTGTTCCACTGCGATCAACGGTGATGGCACCGGCGACCCGAACATCACACAGTCCGGCCGCGACTCCGGCATCGAGGACCTGCTGCACGACTGCGGCGCTGTCGATGGTCGGCTCAGTGTTGGGCATGGCGACGATCGCGGTGTACCCGCCGAGAGCCGCAGCGCGGCTGCCGGTCTCGACCGTTTCGGCTTCTTCGCGACCCGGTTCGCGGAGATGGGTGTGAATGTCGACCAGTCCGGAACTGATGATGCATCCGGTGGCATCGAGTTCGAGTGCACCGTCGAGTCCGAGGGCTCCAGCATTGATTGCCGGATCGACGCCCACAATGACCCCGTCAGCAGAAATGGCCACATCGGCCACCCGCTCGCCGAGCTGATCGATGATCCGACCGCCCCGGATGATGACTCCTGAACCGCTCACAGTTCCCTTTCGTGCTGTGTGGAAATCAGACATCGAGTTCGCCGCCCCATTCCGTTCCGCTGCCGAGCAGCAGGAAGAGCACCGCCATACGCACCGCGACTCCGTTACGCACCTGATCGATGATGACCGCGTTCGGATGATCAGCAACCTGTGCGGCGATCTCGACGCCACGGTTCATGGGTCCGGGATGCATGATCAGCGCGTGCTGCGCGAGCTTTTCGGCTCGCGACTCGGTGAGACCGAAGAGCGAGGTGTACTCGCGCAGTGACGGGATGAGAGCTTCACTCATGCGTTCACGCTGCATGCGAAGCAGATAACAGACGTCGACAGTCGGCAGCACGGCATCGAGATCATGAGAGACCTTGACGGGCCATCCTTCGAGACTCGGCGGCAGGAGCGTCGGCGGGGCCACGACCGTGACCTCGGCCCCCAACGCCGTGAATGCTGCGATGTTGGAGCGGGCGACTCGCGAGTGCTTGATGTCGCCGACTATCGCAATGTGACGACCGGCGAGATCGCCGAGACGTTGGCGGATCGTGTAGCAGTCGAGCAACGCCTGGGTCGGGTGCTCATGCCAACCATCTCCGGCATTGATGACTGCCGAAGTGGCCCACTGGGCGATCTGGCGCGGAGCCCCTGCCGATGCGTGTCGCACAACGATGGCATCGACCCCCATGGCCTCGATGGTCTCGATGGTGTCGCGCAGCGACTCACCTTTCTTGACTGAAGAAGTGTTGACACTGAAGTTCATGACATCGGCGGACAGTCGCTTCGCTGCGGTCTCGAAACTGAGCCGCGTGCGGGTGCTGTCCTCGAAGAACAGTGACACCACCGTGCGACCTCGCAGCGCCGGCACTTTCGGATTGGCCCGTTCGCTGACCTCGACGAATGAGTCGGTGAGGGTCATCACCTCACCGATGCCGGTTGCGACATCGGGACCAAGATCAGCGATGGAGAGCAGGTTTCGCAGATCGCCATGACGACTCGATACCGAACCCGTTCTGCTCACTTCACCATCTCCCCGAGATCGACACCCTCGTCATTGACATCGACTGCTTCGTCTCGCCGGGTGGGGAGGTTCTTGCCAACGAAATCAGGGCGGATCGGAAGTTCACGATGACCCCGGTCGATCATGACTGCCAACTGCACCTGGCGGGCCCGTCCGTGATCGATGAGCGCGTCGAGTGCAGCACGAATGGTGCGGCCGGTGAAGAGGACATCGTCGACGAGCACCACTGTTCGGCCGTTGAGGTCCCCGGGGATGTCGGTGACCGCCTCCGGGAGCACCGGCCGCAGCCCGATGTCATCGCGATAGAACGCGACATCGACACAACCGGTGGGAACTTCGACGCCCTCGATCTGGGCGAGCGCCTCGGCGAGGCGAGCGGCCAGGGGGATTCCGCCAGTTTGGAGACCGATGAGAACGACATCGTCCAAGCCGTGGTTTCGCTCGATGATCTCGTGTGCCATCCGCCAGGTCGCTCGTTGCATGTCTTCAGCGGACATGACGCGGGTTCGGGCAACAAAAACGCCTCCATAGGGAGGCGTGAGTCGTCGTTCGCGTTCAGCCAAAAGAATCAGCCACGGGTGTTTCCTCCTGTCCGTGCGAGCCTCACAGGACTCGCTTCACGGTCAGAACGGGATACTAACGCACCGCTGCAGCAATGGCCGACAGGACACCGTTCACGAACTTTCCACTGTCGTCGGTGGAATAGCGCTTGGCGAGATCAACAGCCTCCGAGATGACAGCCCCGGTGGGCACGTCCGGCCGGAACGCCAGTTCATACGTGGCGAGACGGAGCAACGCTCGATCCAATGCCGGCATGCGATCGAGTTCCCAGTTGTGGGCATGATCGATGATGAGCGAATCGATGACGTTGCCCTCTTGGGAAACACCCATCACCAGTTCGACCGCGAACGTGTCAGGTTCGAGCGGAAGCGCCGCAAGAACCTCACTCGACCCTTCATTCTTCATCTCCGACTCGTAGAGGAGATGAAACGCACGTTCCCGGGCCTCGCGGCGACTACCCGGGAGCGGGTCGGTGTGTTCAGTATCGGGGCTCACGCTCGGGTGATGTAATCGCCGGTGCGGGTATCGACCCGAACCCGCTCCCCCGGACCGACGAACAACGGCACCTGGATCACGAGACCGGTCTCGAGGGTCGCCGGCTTGCGAGCGCCGGACACCCGGTCTCCCTGGATACCCGGTTCGGTCTCGGCGATGGTGAGTTCGACGGCTGCGGGCAGCTCGACCCCGACGATCTCATCTCCGAACATCTTGAGGATGGCCTCGGCGTTCTCGATCAGATAATCGGCGGCACCACCGAGTGATGACGGCTCGACGTTGAGTTGGTCGTAGGTGCTGGTGTCCATGAACACGTAGTCGTCGCCGGCGCGGTAGAGGAACTGCATCTCGCGCTTGTCGATCATGGCTCGTTCGACCTTCTCGCCGGCGCGGAAGGTGCGGTCGCTGTTGGCGCCGTTGCGGACGTTGCGCAGCGTTGTGCGCACGAAGGCGCCGCCCTTACCGGGCTTCACATGCTGGAACTCGACGACCTCGAACAGGCCATCATCGAGATTGAGCGCCATTCCGTTCTTGAGGTCGTTGGTCGTGATCGTGGGCATGGGGTCTTCCTCGTTGGGGAACGGCTCAGGCGGGCCGGGGACGCGCTGTGGGCGTCGGATCCTTGGTGCTGTGGGTGAGGGGACGGCACCCCTCGGTGGTGACGACGACGGTGTCCTCGACACGGACTCCCCCGTGCTCGGGGAGATACACCCCGGGTTCGACGGTGACGACATCGCCGATGACGAGCGTAGCATCGCTTGTAGATCCGACCCCGGGTGCCTCATGGATGTCGAGGCCCACACCGTGTCCGGTTCCATGACTGAAGGCATCAGCCCAACCCGCTTCGGCGATCACGGAACGACAGACCGCGTCGACGTCGCGGGCAGCGATACCGGGGCGAACCGCAGCGACTCCGGCCGCCTGGGCAGCGGTGACCACCTCGAGCATCCGACGAGCGGTGTCGGACACCTCCCCCACGGCAAGGGTTCGGGTCATGTCCGAGCAATAGCCATCGATCACCGCACCGAAATCGAGTACGACGAGATCGCCCTCACGGATGACCCGATCAGACGGGCGAGCGTGCGGCCGCGCTCCATTGGGTCCGGATGCCACGATGGTCTCGAAGCTGGGACGGGTAGCGCCCAGACTCCGCATCGTCATATCGAGTTCGCGCCCGAACTCGAGTTCGGTGGGTTCGTCGAGCAGGCGGGGTCGCATCAGGTCGAGTGCATCGTCGGCAATCCGAGCTGCGAGTTCGATACGAGCCAGTTCCCCCGCGTCCTTGCATCGACGGAGTGTCTCGACGAGAGCGACAGTAGGAACCAGTGTCCGGTCGGGAAACCATTCGCTCGCGTACCGACGCTGTGAGGACCACGACACATGATCAGCCTCGAGACCGATGCGGGCCCGATCGGCAAGTACCGAGATGATGATTTCGCGCTGGGCAGTCGAGGAGATCTCGACCCGGGCATCGACCCCGGCCGCGCGGACCTGGTCGGCAGCCTGATCGCGGTAGCGGCCATCGGTGACAAGCACCAACTCATCGGCGGTCACCAGCACCACTCCCGCTGACCCCGTGAACGACGTGAGGTACCGGATATTCGCCGGATTGGTGACAACGAGCGCATCGATTCCCGCATCGGGGAACAGAGGTCGCAACCGGGTCGATCGAGCAGCGACGTCCATCGCTGGAAGCGCTCCGGCGCCGGGAAGGTACGCCGACGGCGCGCTCGCGATCGGTTCAGGCGTCATTTCGTCAGCCACCAGCAATTCAGGCAGACGCTTGGGTGACGAGACGTGACACCGCTTCAACGGCGAGGCGATATCCGTCTCCCCCGAATCCCGAGATCGTGCCGGTGGCCACTGGGGCCACGACCGATGTGCGACGCCATGGTTCACGGGCATCGGGGTTCGAAATATGAAGTTCGACGATCGGTCCTTCAAATGCTGCGAGCGCGTCATGGATCGCCCACGAGTAGTGGGTGAACGCCCCCGGATTGATGATGATCGACCCGCACCGCCGGCGAGCGCTATGGATGGCCTCGACGAGGTCGACCTCGGCGTTGGACTGGAGGTGTTCGATGGTGAGGCCGAGTGATTGCGCAGTGGCGCGCGCTGTGTCGACGTGGTCGTCAAGAGTCGCAGAGCCGTACACGGTGGGTTCACGGTCGCCCAGAAGGTTGAGGTTCACACCCGAGAGCAGAAGCACGAGGGTTGGATCAGCGGTCATGATCGATCTCCTTCGGAGCGGATTGCGTCGATGGCTGCCTCGATGTGGTCGAGCGGCACGCCGGTGAGCGATTCGACCCCGTCGGGGCCATCGAGGACGAAGGTGAGTCCGTCGAGTGCCTTCTTGTCGCGGCCCATGAGCGCGATGAGCTCGTCGGTGCGCAGACCCATCGGCAGTGTCCCGGGTAGGTCATAGGCGGCGACGACTCGTCGATGTTCGGCGACCCGTGCCGCATCGATCCGACCGAGTCGAAACCCGAGTTCAGCGGCGAATATGAGGCCGACAGCAACGGCTTCGCCATGACGGAGGTCGTGATCACCGGCTATCTCGATGGCATGGGCGAGCGTATGGCCGTAGTTGAGGATCGCCCGGCGACCGCCTTCGCGTTCGTCGTCGGCAACCACCTCGGCTTTGATCGCCACACATGCAGCGACGCGCTCCTCGAGCGGGAGAACATCGAGGTCCCCACCGCCGAGAAAGTGGTACTTGGCGAGCTCGCCGAGACCACTGCGGTACTCACGCGGCGGAAGCGTGGCGAGCACCTCGGTGTCGCAGAGCACTGCCGCCGGCTGCCAGAAGGCCCCGACGAGGTTCTTGCCCTCGGGGAGATTTACCCCGGTCTTGCCGCCGATCGCCGCGTCGATCTGTCCGAGCAACGTGGTGGAGACATGAACGACGGGGATTCCCCGGTGGTACACAGCGGCAGCGAACCCCGCGGTGTCGGTGACGATGCCGCCGCCAACGGCCACGACGCAATCGGATCGGGTGAGCCCCCATGCGGAGAACTCGCTGCAGAGCGACTCGACCGTTGCCATGGTCTTGGCCGTCTCACCATCGGGCATCTCGAAGACCCTGTGTTCACGACCCGGATCGACGGAGATACCAATGCCGGCCTGGGTGACGATAGCGACGCGCTTGGCTCGCTCGGGGATCACCCGTGCGAGTTCATGGCGCACACCTTCGCCCACGAGAACCTCGTAGGGGTTGTCGAGGAGTGGGACCGGGACGATGATCATGACGTCACCGATTCACGTTCAGAGACCGCGGCGAGGATCTCCTCGAGTACCGAATCGAAACGTTGTGACGTGCTGATCGAAAGGTCAGCCACCTCGGCATACAGGGCCTCGCGAGAACGTTCCATCTCGCGCAACGTACCCTCGGCGTCCTCGGCGAGCGCCGGTCGATGGGTGCCATTGGCCACCCTGTCGACAAGAACCTCGACAGGGGCGTGCAGCCAGATCACCGTTCCGGCAGCGGCGAGAGCCGCTCTGTTCTCCGGTCGCAACACGATGCCGCCGGCCGCGGCGATGACCGCAGGTTCGGGGCGAGCGAGGAGATCGGCAAGCACCGAAACTTCGAGATCACGGAATACGGCTTCGCCATCGTTGGCGAAGATCTCGGGGATCGATCGGCCAGCGCGAGCCACGATCTCGGCATCGGTATCGAGCACCGGACGATGAAGCGCCCGACCGATGCGCTTGGCCAGAGTGGACTTCCCCACACCCATCATGCCGACGAGCACGATATGGCCCGTCGCAGCAGGTGCTCCGGGGCTCATGGGGTGACGGCTGGGTCGTCGGCGAAAGCTTGTGTGGCGTCCCAGTTGAGCGGGGTGTCCTCGGACACCGGGGCATCGGTGGTGTCGATTCGAGCAGTCTGTTCGCTGACCTGCGCCACATAGGTGTCGTGATTTCGCACGAATTCGCCGAGGGAGTCTCCGCCGAATTTGCGCAGCGCTTCGTCAGCCAGAACGAGCGCGGCCATTGCCTCAGCCACAACACCCATCGCCGGCACGGCAGTGACATCGGTTCGTTCTTTGAACGAAACCGTGGCGTCCTTGGTGGCAGTGTCGACAGTGGCGAGCACCGGGCGGTTAAGCGTTGCGAGCGGCTTCATGGCGACATGAGCCACGATGACCTCACCGGTGGACATTCCGCCCTCGATGCCGCCGGCGTTCGTGGTGTGACGGCGGTATTCGCCGGTTTCGGTGTCGAAGACAATGGCGTCGTGCGCCTGCGAGCCGGGACGGCCGGCAACATCGAAACCATCGCCGATCTCCACGCCCTTGACTGCCTGGATCGACAGAAGAGCTTGGGCCAAGCGTCCATCGAGTCGACGATCCCAGTGCACATGCGAGCCGAGTCCGATGGGAACGCCATAGGCCAGAACCTCGACCACACCGCCGAGTGAATCGCCCGCTTTCTGTGCCGCTTTGATGGCGGAGATCATCTCCGCCTCGGCTGCGGCGTCGGTGCATCGCACCTCGGAATCGTCCACAGCGAGAAGTGCGTCGGCACCGGGACGCATTGCTGATGCGGCATGCACAGACCCCAACTGGATCACGTGGGATCCGATGGCGACACCGAGATGACTCAGAAGTGCCTTCGCAACTGCGCCAGCAGCCACCCGCGCCGCGGTCTCGCGGGCCGAGGCGCGTTCAAGCACATTGCGGGCATCGTCGAATGCGTACTTCTGCATACCGGTGAGATCAGCATGGCCAGGTCGCGGTGTGGTGAGTCTCTGGGAGGTGGAACCCGGATGTGGCGACATCTCCTCGGTCCACTTGCGTTCCCACTCGCTGTTTCCGATCTCGATAGCGATCGGTGAACCGAGGGTGAGACCATGCCGGACACCGGAGACGATGGTGATCTCATCGGCTTCGAACTTCATACGTGGGCCTCGGCCGTAGCCCAGTCGACGACGGGCGAGATCCGTGTCGAGATCGGCAAGAGTGAGCGGCAGACCCGCGGGAACTCCCTCGAGGATGACAACGAGGGCCTTGCCATGGGATTCACCGGCGGTCAGGTAGCGCAGCACCTTTTCAATCTACCGGCAGGAGTGGTCCCGCCCGAAGACAGTTCCATTCCGCGAGTCGGCGGGCACGCTTCAAAGTCCCGGTAGCCACACCATAAAGGTCAGCGCTGCAGGACCGTGGAACTCGCGAGTAGGGCGATCATGGTGCCTGCGGCGAGATACGGCCCGAACGGGAACGGATGATTCGCGCCCCGACGAACAAGGATCGCCAGCCCTGCGACCGTTCCGATCGCGAAGCCGATGACCATTGCCCACAAGACCAGGACCACGGCATCCATGAGCGTGGAGCTCGACGCTCCGAGGAACAGTCCCATCAATGCTGCGAGTTTCACATCTCCGAATCCCATTCCGCGCGGGGAGATCAGGTGGGCGACCAGCAGGATGACGAAGAACACCAGAGCACCGCAGATCGCAAAGCGGATCTTCTCGGGAGTGCCATCGACCAACGCCACCGCGGATATCCAGACGATCGAGAGACACAGCATCGGAAGCACGATCCGGTCTGGGAGTCGATAGGTCGCTGAGTCGATGATCGCCAGTGCGACGAGCACGGTGTACAGGGCAAGTATCCCAGCGAGTAGTCCGACTGAAAGATCATCGAAACGCAGCGTGATCAGTGCAAATCCCGCGCTGATGAGGACCTGCGTGAGCAGTCGCCGCCGGCTCATCCCACCAAGTTGGAATGGACGAAAGAAAGGCTCGTCCGTCGGGCCTCGAACAATCAGTAGTTCGGCGAACCAACCTGCTGGAACGCTGAGCGCCACCACGAGCAGGAGCCGCCAAAGCGTCATGTCAGTCGACCAGCATCGAGGACACGGCTGCGGTCATGGCCGAGATCGGAGCGGCAACGCCGGTCCAGAGGGTGAAGGCGATGGCAGCCTGATGGGTGAGCATTGAGACCCCGTTCGCGGTACGGGCTCCACGAGCCTGTGCCGCTGCGAGAAGCGGAGTCACGAGTGGCCGGTAGACGATGTCGACCACAGTGTGCTCCGCGGTGATGAGTGCAATGTCGAACGGGACATCACCAGCCCCAGCAGTTTCGGCGGATGAACCCATGCCGATCGATGTGGCATTGACGATGAGTTCGCAACCGGCGATACACGCCGCAGCCTCCCCGGGAGCGACGACGACCCCCACTTCGGGGAACAGCGCCACAGCTTCCTCCGCCCGCGCAGCCGTTCTGTTGATGATCGCGACCTGCGTCGCCCCGCTGCGAGCCAGTGCCAGACCGATCGAGCGAGCAGCACCCCCAGCGCCAAGCACGACACAACGCAAACCAGCCGGGTCGAGCCCGAGTTCGGCGTTGAGTGCATCGATGAAACCGTCGCCATCGGTGTTATGGCCGATCAATCGTCCGTCGCTGTTCACCACGCAGTTGACTGCACGAAGCGCCTCGGCATCATCGGTGAGTTCATCACACGCTGCGGCAACAGCTTCCTTATGCGGCATGGTGACCGAGAACCCGTCAATGCCGAGGATGCGCATCGCCGAGAGCGCCTCCGCCGCCGATCCCGGGGCGACCTCGAGCGCAACATAGATCCAGTCCAGACCGAGCGTTTCGAACGCAGTGTTGTGCAGTTGGGGCGAAAGCGAATGGCGCACCGGCGACCCGATGACAGCGGCGAGTCGGGTCGCACCGGTCGGCATCTGCATCAGAAGATCCCTCGCGCCTTCGCATCGTTGACAGCTCGCTGAAAATCCGATGCGCTGTTGGTGAAGTAATGACGGCCCTCTGTGTCGGTGAGCACGTAATAGATCCAATCGCCTGCGGCAGGGTTCAGCGCGGCATGGATGGAGTCCTGCCCGGGTGAATTGATCGGCGTGGGGGGAAGGCCGTTCTTGAGCCGGGTGTTGTAGGGCGAATCCACACGGAGGTCGGTGTTGGTGAGCGAGGTCTTCCGCTTCTGAAGCGCATACAGAACCGATGCGTCGATTCCGAGCATCTCTCCGCGCGCCATCCGGTTGTAGATCACCCGTGCGATCTTCGGACGGTCCTCGGCCACCTTCGCCTCGGATTCGATGAGTGAGGCAACGATGAGCGCCTGATACGGGGTAACCGTGAGCTTTCCGGCGGCACCAGCGAGTTTCGCCGGAGCGTCGGGAAGACCTTCGGCTGCGCTCACCCGATCGAAAGCGGCGATCAATTGATCGATGATCTTCTGGGCATTGCCGACATCGCTCTGGGCGATCTCGTACTTGGCCGGGAACAGGAACCCCTCGAGATTTGTCGATCCATTCGGTTGTAACGACGGATGTGTGGAACTCATGACCTGATCGAGAGTCGCAGGATCGATCGTCGGGAACGATTCAAGAATCAGCGCCCGGGTCTCATTCACCCAGAGACCCTCACGGACGAGGAATGAGACCGTGCGGGGTGGTGCTGGTCCCTTTTCGAGCACAGTCACGACAGCGCCCATCGAGGAGTGGAGGTGCAAGCCTTCGTACTCCCCCGCCTGGAATGAACCGCCACCGTTCACTTTCAGGTACCAGCCGAAGACCGCGGCATTGGTGATGATTCCCTCCGCCTCGAGCGAACGGGCCACATCGGAACTCGTGCTGCCCTTGGAGATCGAGAACGGGACTGCCTCGCCGGGCGTTCCCGGATCCACCTGTGATCGAACCCAGAATCCGGCACCCACACAAAACAGGAGAACCAGTACCAGCACTCCGACGAGCAGTCGGCGGCGTCCGCGGTTGCCACCGGAATCGCCTGACCCGGGCGCTGAGGATGGATCGAACTGGGTGACGGGAACGGCATCCGCGGAGAACGTGACCGGACCCGTCGTTTGCGCGCGCTCGGCCGGTTCGCTGTCTGGGTCGAGTCCGAGCAACTCGAACGGGTCAGGGATGTTGGGCACGTTCACTCACTCGTTCGGGATCTCAGAGGTTTGCTTGTCGAGCCAAGCCTGGAGCAGTACGGCGGCGGCTACCTTGTCGACGACCTGACGACGAGACCGCCCCTTGACCCCTCCTTCGCGCAGGAGCCGGTGTGCGGTGACCGTGGTCAGGCGTTCATCGTAGATTTCAATCGGTACCGGGGTGGTGGCACGGAGCACCTCGACCTCTGCGGCGATGAGCTCTGCTGCCGGTCCGAGGGAACCATCGAGTGAATACGGCATACCAATGACGAGGAGATCCGCTTCCCATTCTTCGAGCAATGCGAAGAGCCGCTGGTGGTCGAGTGCCTGGTCGCCTGAGCGTTCGATCGTGTCAGCCGGAGATGCCACAGACCCGGAAGAGACCGCAATGCCGATCCGCCGGCTGCCGAGGTCGACACCGAGCGCTCGCACGAGTTAGGCGATGCCCGCTGCCGACCGGGCGAGATCGAGTGCGTGGTCGAGTGCTGCGGGATCTTTGCCGCCTGCGACTGCGAGATCCGCGCTCTTTCCGCCACCGCCCTTGACCGCCTTGGCGGCGTCGGCGATGAGTTCGGAGGCGTTGAACCCGGATTCGGCAGTGACCGCGGCCACGATGGTGACACCCCCACCCTCAGGTGCAGATCCCAGCACCACAGCCCGGATAGAGGCGTGATCGCGCACAGCGAGGGCGAGGTCGCGCACGCCTTCCCGATCGAGACCGTCGATCCGAGCCACGACGACGCCATCGACGGCACCAGCCACGAGCTCGCCGGAACGACCGGCAGCAGCAGCCCGCTCGAGATCGCGCACTCTCGCCCGCAGTTCCTTGATCTCAGCGACACGACGCTCGACGGCGTCAACGAGTTCGTCGGTGGAGACTCCCAGCGCCTCGGTGGCGGCACGGATGCGGCCCTCATCGTGACGAAGACGCTCGATCGGACCCATACCCGACACTGCTTCGATACGACGGATGTTGGAACCGATCGATGCCTCGCTGACGATCTTCACCGGGCCGATGTCGCCGAGAGCGCGCACGTGCGTACCGCCGCAGAGTTCGATCGAATGCGGGCCTGCTTCGAGCACCTTGACGACGTCGCCGTATTTGTCGCCGAAGAAGGCGATAGCGCCGAGTTCCTCAGCAGCAGCCTTCGTGGTCTCGAAATGACGGGCCGGTTCGTTGGCGAGAATGTCGACGGCCACCAGATCTTCGATGCGGCGGACCTCATCGTCGGTGAGAGCCTCGTAGTGACTGAAGTCGAAACGAAGGCGGTCGGGACCGACCTGAGAACCCTGCTGCTTCACATGGTCGCCGAGTACCTCGCGCAGCGCCCAATGAAGCAGGTGTGTCGCAGTGTGATTACGACGAATCGCGTCTCGGCGAACCCCGTCGATGGACGCTGTGATGGTCTGGCCCACTTCGATCTCGCCGTCGAGTTGGCCGATGACATGTCGCACCACGCCAGGAGCGCCGTAGACGGTGTCAATGATCTGCACCCGACCGGAGGTGGAGGAAATGATGCCGCTGTCACCGACTTGACCACCGGATTCGGCGTAGAAGGGGGTCTGGTCAAGGACGATGGCGTCGTCGGTGATGCCGAGCACGATCGCTTCGATCTCGTAGGAGTCAGAACCGAGGAACCTGGTGGAACCCGACGCCTCGGCGATCTCGGCATAGAGGGAATCGCCCTCTACCCCGCCGCCCTTGCGGGCCTCCTTCGCCCTGCGACGCTGTTCGGCCATCTCGACGTCGAATCCACTCTGATCGACGTCGTGACCTCGCTCAAGGCCGATCTCCCGGGTGAGCTCGAGCGGAAATCCATGGGTGTCGTGGAGAAGGAACGCCACCGAGCCTCCGATGGGAGCGCCATCGTCGAGCTTGTCCAGTTCGGTGTCGAGAAGGGCGGTACCCGACTTGAGTGTGGAGCGGAACCGCTCCTCCTCACGCGCTACAACGTTGCGCACGAAGTCATGCTGCTTCACAAGATCGGGATACGCCTCACCCATCACCTCGATAGTGGTGTCAACGAGTTCTGGAGTGACGAGTTCACCCACATCAAGCAGATACGCCTCACGCACAGCACGACGGATGATGCGCCGAAGTACGTAGCCGCGTCCCTCATTGGAGGGGAACACGCCATCGCTCACGAGGAAGCTCATGGTGCGGGCGTGTTCGGCGAGGATTCGCAGCGAGATATCGGAGCGCGGATCAGCGCCGAGGCGATGACCTGTGAGCTGCTGGGCGCGATCGACGAGCGGTGCGAGCACATCGGTCTCGAAGACCGTATCGACACCCTGAAGCACGCCAAGGATGCGCTCCAGACCAGCACCGGTGTCGATGTTCTTCTTGGGTAGCTCGGTGTCGGAACCATCGAGATCGCGTGCGTACTGCATGAAGACGAGATTCCAGATCTCGAGGAAGCGTTCATCGCCACCAATGGCGGGGCCGCCGTCGGGGCCGTACGCCGCACCCTTGTCGACGTAGATCTCCGAGCAGGGGCCGCACGGACCGGGGGGACCACCGGGAGGGCCCCACCAATTGTCCGCATCGAGGCGCTGGATACGGTCCGGGTGGACCCCAACGGCATCGCGCCAGATCTCAGCGGCTTCATCATCGGTGATGTGGCAGGTGACCCACAGCAGATCGGGATCGAGGCCGAAGAGGTTGGTGACCATGTCCCATGCCATCGGGATGGCTTCATGCTTGAAGTAGTCGCCGAAGCTGAAATTACCAAGCATCTCGAAAAAGCTGAGATGGCGGGCGTCGCGACCGACCTCTTCGAGATCGCTGTCCTTGCCACCGGCTCGGACACACTTCTGCACCGTCGTGGCCCGGTTGAACGCTGGCTGCTCCTCGCCCAGGAAGTAGGGCTTGAACGGCACCATGCCAGCGACGGTGAACAGCAGGTCAGGATCGTGGGGGATCAGACTCGCCGACGGGACAACAGTGTGTCCCCGCTGCTCGAAGAAGCCGAGGAAGGCGCGCCGGAGTTCGTTGGCAGTTTTCGGGGCCATGGTGTCATCAGCCTACAGATCAGTAGAGGCCGGCTCGTTCGAGCTGCCTGCGAAGGAGTTGCTCCGCCTCGCGTCGGGTTCGCTTGGTGTCCGCTGCCGTGACTCGCCACTCATCGATGGTGGTGCTCACCCGGTCGGCGAGTTCGCGCACCTCGACATCAGTCCGTTGGACGGCGCGAGCGGCTGCATCCTGTACGGACTCGGGCATATGACGCCGGGCGACCTGACGGGCTCGCAGGTACCCCACCACTGTTCCGGATGCACCGATGGCGGCGCCGACCGCGAACCAGCGGGTGCGCTTGAACATCAGCCCGCCCTCCTGACCCGACGGCGACTGTTCGACCGGGAAGCGTCTTCACCCGCACGTGAGGACTCAGAAGGAAGAGACTCGAGCGGGGCCGGCGAAATGAGTTCTGGCCGACCGGATCGGTCGCTGAGGCGTCGGGCTGCCCGATCGATGGCCACCGAGGCCGAGGCGAGCTTCACCAGTGGGTTGCGCATGACCAACCACGCCAGACGCGAGGTGGCCTCCACCCGGGCACCGACCTCCTCGGCGGTGTCGAGCAGGGAATCCACGCGGGCAATCTCACCGTTCGCCGCAGCCACAGTGGATCGCAGTTCGGCAATCGCAGGCAGGGTCTGACGACGAAGATCCTCGACGGTCTCCCGGAGCGAGCGAAGCGTGACGATCAGCGACTGCACCGCCATGGCCACGACCACCAAGCCAACGATGGCAACCACGATGAGCACCACGGCGAGCGCAGTCACGAGGATCGGCCATTTCGGTCGCCCACCAGATCAGTGATGGGGTCGCTAGCGGGGCCGACATCAGAGTCAGTCGGTAGGGCCGCGACCGTTCCAGAACCGGCGTTGCCGTCCACAGACCCCGTTGTTACCGCTCGCTGCTCCATCCGAGTGCGCACCCTCTGCTCGGCCCCATGATCCGACGGCTCGTAGTACACCCGATTCTCGAGTCCAGCCGGTCGGTACTGCTGATCGACCCAACCCTCGGGGTGGTCATGAGGGTAGTCGTAGCCCTGCCCGTGACCGAGGGTCTTCGCTCCGCGGTAATGGGCGTCTCGAAGATGGGCGGGGACCTCACCCCCGGGCCGCTCACGCACGTCAGCCACGGCCCGCCCCAACGCGACCGTGACCCGGTTCGACTTGGGAGCCGACGCGAGATGAACAACACAGTGCGCCAGATTGAGTTGGGCCTCCGGTAGACCCACGAACTCCACCGCTCGCGCAGTGGCATCAGCAACGACGAGTGCAAGTGAATCAGCCATTCCGATGTCCTCGCTGGCCAGGATCACGAGCCTGCGAGCAATGAACCGGGCGTCCTCTCCGGCCTCAAGCATCCGGGCGAGCCAGTACAACCCGGCATCCGGATCGGATCCCCTTATGCTTTTGATGAAGGCCGAGATCACGTCGAAATGGTCGTCGCGCCCGTATCGCATGGCTTTGGTACCGAGAGCCGCTTCGATGTCGTCGACCCGAACGCGCACCAACTCATCCACGATCCGTCCGGCGGAGTCGCGCTCGGCATCTGGATGCTCATGGGCGATCGCGACCGCCACCTCGAGGCTGGTGAGCACGTGCCGACCATCGCCGTTCGCCCGATCGACGAGCAGCGACAGTGCTTCATCATCAATGGTGGCGTTCTCGACCTCGAGCCCGCGCCGGACCAACAGCGTGCAGGCATCGGCCGAGAGCGGCTCGAGTCGGAAGAGCGTCGAGCGACTGAGCAGCGGCGGGTTCACCTCGAAGAATGGGTTCTCGGTGGTGGCGCCGATGAGTGTGAGCAGTCCACTCTCCACCGATGGGAGCAGTGCATCCTGCTGTGCCTTGTTGAAGCGATGCACCTCGTCGAGGAAGAGGATGGTCCCCTGCCCTCTCTGCCCGAGTCGGTCCTGAGCCCGTGCTGCAACCTCACGAACATCTTTCACCGTGGCAGTCACCGCAGAGAGTTGCTCGAATGCTTTCGCAGTGGTGTTGGCGATGAGTTGGGACAGCGAGGTCTTGCCGGTGCCGGGAGGACCCCACAGGATGACCGAGGAGAGTCGGTCGGCTTCGATGAGCGCCCGCAGCGGCCGACCTCGTCCGAGCAGATGTTCCTGGCCAACGACCTCATCGAGGGTGCGTGGCCGCATCCGCGCCGCGAGTGGAGCCTGACGGGTCAGGCGATCCTCTGCAGCAGCGGCGAACAGATCATCGGCCATTCATGGAGGCTAGCGCTGCCCAAACGCAAGGTTCCGGGGCTCAGTCCTTCTTGACCGGCAGCAACCGCAGACCAAGTTCCTCGAGTTGCGCCGGATCGATACTGCTCGGCGCGTGGGTCAGCGGATCGTGGCCGCTCTGGGTCTTGGGGAACGCGATGACCTCGCGGATGTTCTCCTCGCCGGCGAGCAGGGCCACGATGCGGTCGATTCCGAAGGCGAACCCGGCATGCGGCGGGGCCCCGAAACGGAACGCATCGAGAAGGAAACCGAAGCGCTCCTGGGCGTCCTCGGGGGCGATCCCCAGCAGGGAGAACATCCGCTTCTGGATATCGCCGCGATGGATCCGAACGCTTCCCGAACCGAGTTCCCAACCATTGAGCACGAGGTCATAGGCCTGCGAACGCACTTTGAGCAGATCGGTGGGATCGGCCGAGTCGAGCAAGTGAACATCCTCGACATGGGGCATGGTGAACGGATGATGCGCCGGAATCGGATTGTTGCTCTCGTCGAGGGCTTCGAAGAGGGGAAAATCCACCACCCAGAGGAACTGGAGTCCGCCCTCGGTGACCGGCGGACGGCCGAGTTCGAGTCGCAGCAAACCGAGGACATGGCAGACCGCCGGGCGTTCATCGGCCACGATGAGTAGGAGATCTCCCTCGACTGCGCCGGTGGCCGCGACCAGACCGGACAGTTCGTCGGCGGAAAGGAACTTGGCAACCGGCGAATCGAGTTCGCCGTCGGCCCTGACCCTCATCCACACGAGACCCTTGGCGCCCCACCGTTTGGCCCGGTCAGTGAGGTCGTCAAGTCGTGACCTCGTGAACTCGGCGCCGCCCTCTACCCGGAGACCCTTGATGCAATCAGCCTTGAAAGCATTGAACTCGGTGGCGGCGAACACCGGCGTGAGTTCGATGAGCTCCATGCCGAACCTGGTATCCGGTTTGTCCGAACCGAAGCGTTCGCGAGCTTCGTGCCAGGTCATGCGCGGAACATCACCGAGTTCTTCACCGGTGACCTCACGCACCGCAGCGGCAACGGCGACGGAGATGAACGCGAGCACCTCGTCCTGACTGACGAAACTGGCCTCGGCATCAAGCTGCATGAACTCGAACTGCCGGTCGGCGCGGAGATCCTCATCTCGAAGACAACGAGCGATCTGGTAGTAGCGATCGATGCCACCGACCATGCACAACTGCTTGAACAACTGAGGGCTCTGCGGGAGTGCATAGAAGCTCCCCGGGCTGAGCCGACTCGGAACCACGAAGTCGCGCGCACCTTCCGGGGTGGAGGCGATGAGCATCGGGGTCTCGATTTCCACGAAACCCTGATCGTCCATGGCCCGGCGCAGCGCACCGTTGACCTTGGCGCGTACCCGAAGATTGCGCTGCATGCGATCAGTGCGCAGATCGACATATCGGTGAGCGAGACGCACCATCTCGTCGACCTCGACACGGTCGTCGAGTTGGAAGGGCGGCGGCTCGGCGGAGTTGAGGATCTCGACCTCGCACTCCCCCAGTTCGACCTCACCGGTGGCGAGGTTGTCGTTCCGGGTGCCCTCGGGCCGCGAGCGAACCACACCGGTGATGCGCACGACGTATTCGCTACGCAGATCATGTGCTCCATCGACCACGCACTGGATGAGACCGGTGTGATCTCGCAGATCGATGAAGGCCAGATGCTCGCCGTGCTCGCGACGACGGGCTACCCACCCGCAGACCGACACCCGTCGGCCGATATCTGTGGAACGGAGCGTTCCGCAATGGTCGGAGCGCATGGGAAGGGATTCGGTCACTGGAGTTCCTCGGGCATCGGGATGGGTTCGGAAAGGAGTTGGGCGATCGTCGTGACAACAAGGTCACGATCGACCGTGTGCTGTGACTGACGGTCACGAAGGGGGCGCAATGTGACGGCACCGGCTTCGAGTTCGTCGGAGCCGATGATGACGGCGTAGGCGGCACCCGATCGATCGGCCGATTTCATCTGGGATTTCATTGAACGACCATCGAATGCCCGATCAGCGGAGATGCCGGCTCGGCGAAGTTCAATGGAAAGGTCACGGGCGGCACCGCCGCCGGTCGTGTCGATGATGTAGACGTCGAGAGTGGCATTGGGAGCGGGGAACACGCCCTCGGCATCGCAGGTGAGAAGCACGCGCTCGATACCGGATCCGAATCCGATCCCCGGGGTTGGTGGGCCACCGAGGGACTCGACCAACCCGTCGTAACGACCACCGCCGCCGATGGTGGACTGAGCGGCATCGAGCGCATGACTGATGAACTCGAACGTCGTGTGCGTGTAGTAATCGAGTCCGCGGACAAGCCTTGGTTCGATGCGGAACGGGACGTCGAGGGCGGTGAGCCCGGCCTGCACGCGTTCGAAATGGGCGAGCGCGTCGGTCGAGAGGTGATCAGTGACACGGGGTGCGTCGACAGTGACAGCGATGGTGACCGGACGCTTCGAGTCAAGTACCCGCATCGGATGGTCTTCGACCTTTTCAGCATCAGCTGGATCGAGTTGGTCGATTCGCTCACGCAACCACTGCCGGATTGCGGAGATGTATGCGCGTCGATCCTCGGTGGTGCCCATCGAGTTGATGACGAGCTCAACCTGGCGCAGGCCGATCGACTCGTAGAAGTCCCAAAGCAGCGAGATGACCTCGACGTCGAGATCCGGATCGGGGGATCCGAGGGCTTCAACCCCGAGCTGATGATGCTGACGGAACCGACCGGCCTGCGGCCGTTCGTAGCGAAAACTCGGCGCCGCGTACCAGACCTTCCATGGCGGCGTTGGACGGTGCTGCACGAAGGCTCGAGCTACTGATGCGGTCCCCTCCGGTCGTAATGCCAGATGTCGATCCCCCTTGTCGTGGAAGTCGTACATCTCCTTGCGCACGACATCAGTGCCCTCGCCCACCCGGGCGAACACACCGACTTCTTCGAACATCGGATTCTGGATCAGACCGAATCCGGCTCGACCCACGAGCGCCGAGAAGCGAGCGATCAGGGCCTGCCAACGCTCCGATTCGGGCGGGAGGACGTCATGGGTCCCCACTGGCGCCTTGAACGGCTCGGGACGTGAGGTGGACTCGGACACGACGCAGGAGCCTACCGGTGCTCCCCGAAGGGCCACGAACCCATTGCCACTCGAACTCCACTGCCCGCTCGGCGACGAACTCGTCGGAGGCTCAGGCCGGTGCCGGGGCGGGTCCGATTGCGCGTGCTACGAGATCGGCGAGCGCGTTCTGACCCGCACCCTGGAGGTGCAGGCCGTCGCCACTCGTGAATCCCGGGGTTCCCGCGACCGCCGCCCAGTCCACCGCCGCAACATTCGGGTACCGACCCGGCAACGCCGTGATGGCCTCGTTGGCCGCATTGATCTCACCGACCCATGGGACACAGGTGACCCAGATGATGCGATCCACACCGTTGAGCATGCCAATGAGTTCATCGGCCACTGCGCCGTAATCCCCTCCGAACCAGTTCGTGCATAGATGCACGACGACCACGCGGCCGAGCGCTCCGCCTTTGGACCCGACGATGTCGAGACCCTGATCCATGCGGCGACTGACCTTGGCATCGAGCGTGACCTTCCAACCGGCCAAGGCGGAATCGATCACATACTGAGTGCCGAGAATGACTGAATCACCCAGTATGTAGACCGAGTTGTCGCCCGGCGGGAGCGGGAGGTCGATGGCTGGAATGGTCGTCGTGGTCGTGGTCGTCGTCGGTTCCGCCGACGTGGTTGCGGCGGCAGTGTCATTGGCCCGGGCTGACGCGCATCCCGCCGAAACCAGGAGCACCGCAACGATGAGGAACGCAAGGACCGAGCGGTTCCGACTCGCGTTTCGACCCATGAGAGAACGCTATCGGCGGGGACCCCAGACGGTGTAGCCGGCTCTTCCCGGCCCGAGAATCGCCGACAGCACCGTCAGTCGTGCCCGGGGCGTTGCCTCTGAAACGCCGCCTTCGACCCACTCAGAGGGAATCTGCGAGTTCCTCTTTGCGCTCGACCTCATTCTTGCCCGGAAGCACCCGGTAGGCGTCGTAGATGCCATCGATCTGCTTGATGGCTCCGAGCAGGCGGTCGAGGTGCGAAACCTCACCGAGTTCGAAGTCGAACCGCATCTTGGAGATGCGATCAGAGCCGGTGATGGTGTTGCAGGCAACGATGTTGACATGGTGGTCCGCAAGTGCAGCAGAGACATCGCGCAACAGCCGCGAACGATCCAGGGCCTTGACCTCGATCGAGGCGATGAACACAGCCGCGATGTCGGTATCCCACTCGACATCGATGAGACGATCGCCCTGGCCATCGGCGAGCGAGACAGCATTTGAGCAGTCGGATCGGTGGACGGAGACTCCACGGCCCCTCGTGACGAATCCCATGATCTCATCGCCCGGCACAGGTGTGCAGCAGCGTGAGAGTCGGACCATCACATCGTCGAGACCTTCGACATGCACGCCGGACTTACTGCCGGACGCCTGCCGCGATCGGCGCGCCGCACGAACTGTGGTGGGCAGGTGATCCTCGGTGCCAGCGCCGGCATCCTCGAGTTGGCGCCGAACGCGCTCGGCGACCGACTGCGCGGAGGCCTGATTGGTTCCGATCGCCGCGTGTAATGCCGCGAGATCGGGGTACTTCATCTCGGTGGCAATCTCCGCGAGCACCTTCGACTGTTGAATCTTCTGAACCGGCAACCCCTCACGCCGCAGCGCTTTGATGAGATCATCTCTGCCGTTCTCGATGGCGTCCTCGCGTCGTTCTCGCGAATGCCAGGCCCGGATGCGGTTCGAGGCCCGCTGGGTGCGGACGAAGCGGAGCCAGTCCTGCGATGGCCCCGATCCGCCGACCTTCGAGGTGAAGATCTCAACTGAATCGCCCGATTGCAGTTCGGAGTCGAGTGACACGAGACGACCATTCACCCGGGCACCGATACAGGAATGACCGACCTCGGTGTGGATCGCGTAAGCGAAATCGATGGTCGTGGCGCCCTTCGGAAGCGTGATGACCCGACCCTTCGGAGTGAAGACGAACACTTCGTCCTGCTCGAGGTCGATCTTCAGATTCGCCATGAACTGGTCGGGATCGGAGGTCTCCTGCTGCCAGTCGACGATCCGGTTGAGCCAGGCAAGGTCGGCGGTGCTCTCGTGATTGTCCTTGTAGTTCCAGTGCGCAGCCACACCGAACTCGGCGCGCTGATGCATCTCCAACGTTCGGATCTGCACCTCGAGCGGTTTGGCGCTCGGTCCGATCACGGTGGTGTGCAACGACTGGTACAGGTTGAACTTCGGCATTGCCACATAGTCCTTGAAGCGACCCTGTACCGGTTTCCATGTGGCGTGGATGGATCCAAGGGCGGCGTAGCAGTCCTTCACCGTTTCGACGATGACCCGGATGCCGATGAGATCGAAGATGTCATCGAAGTCGCGTCCTTTGACGACCATCTTCTCGTAGATGCTCCACAGATGCTTCGGACGTCCGGTGACGTCAGCGACGATGTTGAGTTCCTCGAGGCGCGCTCGGACGTTGCGCAGCACCTCATCGAGCAGCACCTCACGCTCCGGCGATCGGGTGGCAACCATGTGATCGATCTCGGCGTAACGCTTCGGGTGCAACGAAGCGAATGAAAGATCCTCGAGTTGTTGCTTGAGATCCTGCATACCGAGGCGATGGGCCAACGGCGCATAGATGTCGAGCGTCTCCTGCGCGGTACGTTCCTGCTTCCATGCTGGCATTGCGGCGATGGTGCGCATGTTGTGCAGTCGGTCAGCCAGCTTGATGATGAGGACGCGGAGGTCCTTGGCCATCGCAACGAGCATCTTGCGGACCGTGGCGGCCTGCTGGGCCTCCTTGGAATCGAACTTGATGCGATCGAGCTTTGTGACACCGTCAACGATTGCGGCCACATCGGCGCCGAACTCGCGCTCCACCTGGTCAAGCGTGGTCCCGGTGTCCTCAACTGCATCGTGCAGTAATGCGGCAGCGATAGTGACATCGTCCATGCCGAACTCAGCGCAGATCTTGGCGACCGCCACCGGATGGGTGATGTACGGCTCCCCGGACTTGCGACTCTGACCCCGGTGAGCAGCCGCCGAAACTTCGTAGGCGCGCAGGATCCGTGCGGAATCATCGCGAGGGTGATGCTCACGGAACGCTGCGATGATCGGAGCTACCTCAACCGCAGGCGGCGCAGTGTGACGACGCCATGGCAGGACCCGATCGACGGTGGCCATCGAGCTAGCTCACCACCGGGCGCAGATACACGTCACGACAATCACCACTGCGTTCGCTACCGGGCCATGAGGTCATTTCGCCACCGTACAGGCTGGGATCAGGCATCCGGCGACCGCGAGGTTCAGCGACGACGGCCCTTCTTGCGCGGACGGGGCGGAATAACTCCTGTGGACGCCGAACTCGCCTCGGTACTGGTCGGGGCAGCGCCGTTCGATGTCGCGACTGCTCGTCGAGAACCTGCGGCGGCGGCTGCCGTGACAGCGGCACGGTCGACGGCGGCGTTGACGTCGATGCCCTGCGCAGCAAGTCGTTCGTTGATCGCCCGATTCTTGGGCTCGCGATCCTTCAGAAACACCAGAACCGGAGCGGCGATGTAGATCGAGGAGTATGCACCGACGACCAAGCCGACCATCAGAGCGATTGCGAATTCCTCGAGGGTGACCGCACCCATGATTCCGGCACCGACGACCAGCAACGAGACGACCGGAAGCAGCGAGACGACTGATGTGTTGATGGACCGCAGCAGCACCTGGTTCATCGAGAGCGAGGTCATCTGCGCGTAGGACATCCGCGTGTTCATGCCCACGAGTCGATCGTTCTCCTTGATCTTGTCGTCCACCACGATGGTGTCGTAGATCGAGAAGCCGAGAATCGTGAGGAATGCGATGACCGTGCCCGGCGTGACCTCGAACTGGAAGACCGAGTACACGCCGACACTGATGATGACGTCATGGAACACCGCCACGATGGCCGCAATGGCCATGCGCAGTTCGAGTCGGATCGTCAGATAGATGAGGATCGCTATGAAAAAGAACACGAGTGCTCGAATGGCGGACTTGGTGACATCGCCGCCCCATGAGGCACCCACGGTGGAGACGCTCACATTGGCCGGATCGGTGCCGGCGAGATCGGCGAGCGCCCGACGAACCTCGATCGTGTGCTCGGCTGTGCCCTCCGGACCCTGGACCCGCAGCGTGTCGGTGCCCACGATCTGGATCTTTGCACTCCCCTCTCCAACCGCATCGAGCGCGTCTCGAGCTTCGTCAACTGACACGCCCGGAGCCTTGACCTCCCAGGACACACCACCCTTGAAGTCGATGCCCAGATTGAGTCCCTGAAGGAACAGCGATCCTATGGAGATGACGATCAGGACCGTTGACGCGATCATCGTGCGCCGCCACCACTTGATGAAGTCGATATTTGTTTCGCCTCGATTGAGGCGTCCGAGCACGCTCATCGGTTAGCTCCTGACGTGGTGACCGCACCGGCGGTACCGGTCTCGCGAGTGGGTTGGATGCGCTCGGCCGGAAGGCCGAGGATGCCGGGTCGACGCACAAGAAACGCGCGTGCCGTGGCGAACTTCACGACAGGGCGCATGTACGCCCAGGAGGTGACCAGATCCAGCAATGTGGACAGACCCAGATAGAAGGCGAAACCACGAACCGGCCCCACCGTGAGCCACCAGAGGATGCCCGCACCGATGAGCGAGGCGACGTCGGCCTTCACGATCGTGGAGAACGCCGAGACGAACGAACGATCGGTGGAGCTGCGGACCGAACGACCGTTCTGGATGTCCTCCTTGAGATGCTCGTAGTAGACGACGTTTGAGTCGAGCGAGACACCGATGGACACGACGATGCCTGTGATGCCGGCAAGGGTGAGGGCGAGACCGTTATTCGTCCCGAGGTACGAGATCACCGTCCAGAGCAACGCACCTTCGATCCCCAGTTTGAGAACAGCGAACAGCCCCAGGATCCGGTAGAAGAGCACCATGTAGAGACCGGCGAGGATCAATCCGACAAGACCGGCGATAAGACCCGCGTGGAGGGCGTCACGACCGAGTGTGGCTGAGACGATCTGAGCCTGTTGCTTCTCGAACTCGACCGGGAGAGCGCCGTACTTGAGCGCCGTGGCCAGATCCTTGGCACTGCGCTCATCGAACGAGCCTGAGATCTCGATCTGGTCAGCTTTGAAGCTGGCGGCGTTGATGCTCGGGGCAGACAGGACCTGACCATCGAGCACGATTGCCAACTGACCCGAGGGACAGGTAGCGGATTTGGCGTAGCACTGACCAGCGGCACCATTGAACTTGCCGATGCCATCGGCATTGTCCTTGAAAACCGGCGCCACGACCCATTGACCGTTCTGTCCGAGATTGGCACGGGCGGTGTCGAGCGCCGAGCCGGTGAGACCCACGGGGCCGACCTTGTAGGTGGCGACGAGGAGTTGGTTCTTGCACTGCGGGAGCAGAGCATCACCGCTGGGGTTCAACTGATCCGAACTCAGGGTGACAGCACATGCAGCGTCGGTGAGCCCGCCGGTGGTCGGATCAACGGCGAGCGGGTCGCCGGAAGCAGTCGGGTCTGCGGCGTTGGTATCGATAGCGGTGGGCTCCGCAACTGCCGTGGACGCATCGACCGCCGGAGCCTCAGCAGTGACAGCGGCGACCGTGGTTGTGGTTTCCGCCTGTGCGAACTCGCGAGCACCATCGGAAAGCGTCGTGGGAGTGCTGCTCGAACCCACGGCGAGTTCACCGACAGAAGCACCCGTGCCCAGGCCGACCTCGCCGCTGCCCCCCACCGTGGTGGACGTGGCATCAGGGGCGACGGTTGTAGAGCCGGAGTCAGCGGGAACCGTGGTGGTGGTGTCGCTGGGAGGGACCACTTGACTCCCCGCCGGAAGCGCAGCGAGAACCGGACGGAACTGCAGTTCCGCGGTCTGGCCGACAAGATCGATCGCTCGATCCTTGTCCTTCACCCCGGGGATCTGGATGAGGATGTTGTCGCCCTGCCGGGTGATCTCGGGCTCAGCGACGCCGAGCGCATCGATGCGCTGCCGGATGATCGAGATGGCCTGATCGATGGCACTGCTTTCCGCTGTGCCCTTCGGCTTCAGCACCACCGACACTCCGCCTTGGAGGTCGAGGCCGAGCAGCGGCTTGTTATCGCTGACGATCGTGTAGATCAGTGCCGATGCGGCGATCAGCACGATGACGATGAGAGAGGTGAACGCACGAAGCCGTCTCACGGTTCGGTTCCTTCCGATGAGTCGTCGCCAACGGCGCCGAGAGGAGCAATGTCGGCAGCCGTAGTGGAGTCGACGACAGTGGTGGGTGGGACTTTGGCGGCGATGGCGCGACGGGCAAGTTTGATCTCAACACCGGGTGCGACCTGCAGCACTGCGGTGTCCTCGGCCAGTTGCACCAAGGTGCCGTACATACCTGATCCGCTCATGACTTCATCGCCGACCTGCAACCCAGCAATGAGCGCGTTATGCCGCTTGAGTTCGCGCTGCTTCGGCAGGATGAGCACAGCCCAAGCCACGGCGAACAAGATGATGATGAAGATGAAGTTCATGGGCTGGGGATTCAGGTTCTGGACAGGGACGGGACACGAACGGGGAAACAGTAGTGCGGTCCGGCACCTGTCGTTCCAGCACCGCCGCCAATGGCAGTTCGCGGTTGGTTCTCGTCAGTTCCAGACAGCCCCGACCGCCCGGCGGAACTGGTCGTAGGTCCCAGCAGTGATGGCGGCCCGCGCCTGTTCCATGAGGCGGAGGAGCCAGTGCACGTTGTGGATCGTGGTCAGCCGGGCTGCTGTGGGTTCCGAGACGTTCAGCAGGTGACGAAGGTAGGCGCGGGACCACCGGGCACAGGTGGAGCAGGAACAACCCGGCTCGAGCGGTTCATGGTCGACTGCGAATCGGGCATTGCGAAGGTTCATCCGACCCTGCGAGGTGAGGATCGTGCCATGGCGGGCCAGTCGGGTGGGGAGTACACAATCGAACATGTCCACCCCCAGCGCCACCGCTTCGACGATACTGACCGCGTCACCGACCCCCATGAGATAGCGGGGTTGATCACTCGGAAGCACCTCAGTCGTAGCCGCCAGGGCCGGCAACATCTCCTCACGACTCTCCCCCACTGACAATCCGCCGATGCCGTAGCCGTCGAAATCGATCTCGACCGTGCGCTGCGCACTCTCCGCCCGCAGTGCGGTGTCGATACCACCCTGCACAATGCCGAACTGGGCCTGTGTCGAACCGTTGGCCCGGGCAGCAGCGTCGGCAACCTTGGCCCGCGCGGCCCACTGCGCAGAGCGATCAACGGCTGCCCGAACAACTGAGAGCGCCGAGGGAAGGGGCGGACACACGTCGAGCACCATCTGGATGTCACTGCCCAACTTCTGCTGGACCTCGACACTTCCCTCCGGGCTGAGGTCATGGTACGAACCGTCATAGGTCGAGCGGAACCTTGCCCCTTCATCACTGACCTTCGGCTCCAACGAGAAGATCTGAAAACCACCGGAATCGGTGAGCACGTGGCCGTGCCAGTCAGCGAAACCGCCGATTCCGCCGAACTCAGCAATGAGGTCAGCCCCGGGTCGCAGCATCAGGTGATAGGTGTTGCCAAGGATGATTTCGGCGCCGAGATCCTCGAGATCAGCGGAGGTGAGCGTGCGCACAGATGCACGGGTGCCCACTGGCATGAAACAAGGCGTTTCGAACGAACCACGAGCAGTACGAACCCGACCGGTCCGGGCTGCGCCATCGGTGGCATCGCATTCGAATGAGATCACATGGGAATCGGGCATCAATCGGTCCAGAGGTCGTGGCGGGTGAGAAGCATGGCATCGCCGAAGGAGAGGAATCGGTAGTTCGCAGCGAGCGCCTCCTCATAGATGTTCCGCCAGCGCGGGCCCATGAACGAGTCGATCATCACGAGCAACGATGACCGCGGAAGATGAAAATTCGTCAGCAGACGATCGACGATCCGGAACTGATGATCGCCACTGATGAACAGTTCGGTTCGGCCCGAGAGTTCGCCGGTAGACGCTGCGCTTTCGAGTGCTCGCACCGCAGTGGTACCGATCGCAACCACACGACCGCCCGACGCGTGCGTGCGGTCACATGCCTCGATCGTCGACGCCGGAACGTTGTAGGACTCCGCGTGCATCACATGGTCCTCGACCCGATCCGTGGCAATCGGACGGAAGGTGCCGAGCCCGACCACCAGTTCGACGTCGGCACGCCCGACTCCGCGTGCAGCGAGCGACGCGAACACCTCCTCGGTGAGATGCAGCCCAGCGGTCGGTGCTGCCGCAGAGGCTGGTCGCTCGGCGAACACGGTCTGGTATCGAGAAGGGTCTTCGAGTCGTTCGGTGATGTACGGCGGCAGCGGCATGACGCCATGGCGGGCGAGCGCATCGAGTTCATCGCCCTCGGTACGAAGTTCGACAGTGCGTCGCCCCTCCCCGAGGTCCTCGCCAACGACGACCACGAGGTCCGCGTTGCCATCGGGAGTTGTGAGTAACGATCCCGGGGCGAGCTTCCGACTCGGGCGGACCAATGCCTCCCAGAGCGAACCGGACTCGCTTCGGCCGCTGGGTTCGAGCAACAGCACCTCGGCTGATCCACCTGTGGCCCGGCGCAGTGCGAGGCGCGCAGGCAGTACCCGTGTGGTGTTGACCACGACGAGGTCACCGGGTTCGAGGAGGTCAGCGAGATCGCGCACCACCCGGTGGTCAGCGGCAACATCGGGCCCCCGATCGACGAAGAGTCGGGCCGAATCGCGCACATCGAGGGGATGCTGGGCAATGGCCCCGGGCGGGAGGTCGTAGTCGAATGCTGCGGAGTCCATGGCGCCGACAGGCTAGGGCGCTGCGGAGAGGTCAGCGGTCGAACAGCGAGGGACCGGGATCGGCCGCCAGCGGTGCGCTCGCCGGGGCATGCAATCCAAGATGGGCCCATGCGGCCGGCGTGGCCACGCGGCCGCGAGGGGTTCGCATGATGAGTCCCAACTGGATCAGAAACGGTTCGTAGACATCCTCGACCGTTTCCTCGGCTTCTCCGACGCTGATGGCAAGCGTGCCGAGACCAACGGGTCCGCCGCCGAACTTCTGACACAGGTTGCCGAGAACCGCCCGGTCGACCTTGTCGAGTCCGAGTGAGTCGACTCCGAACAGGGCAAGACCATCGTTGGCGGTGGCGGCGTCGATGGAACCGTCGCTGCGGACCTCGGCGTAGTCGCGCACCCGACGAAGCAGACGATTGGCGATGCGCGGTGTGCCCCTGGCCCGACGAGCGATCTCGGCCGCACCCTGTTGATCGATAGCAATGCCGAGGATGCCAGCTGCCCGGGACACGATGGCCTCGAGTTCGTCGGGTTGGTAGTAATCCAGTCGGGCCACCAGACCGAAGCGGTCGCGCAATGGTCCGGTGATGAGTCCGGTGCGGGTGGTGGCGCCGACAAGGGTGAACCGAGGCAGATCCAGACGGATCGAACGAGCCGCCGGACCTTTGCCCAGCACGATGTCGAGTTGGAAGTCCTCCATCGCGGGATAAAGGACCTCTTCGATCGTGCGACTGAGGCGATGGATCTCGTCGATGAACAGGACATCGCCCTCACCGAGCCGGGTGAGGAGCGCGGCGAGATCACCCGCCCGTTCGAGTGCAGGACCGGAGGTGACGTGCAGCGCCACGCCGAGCTCCGCAGCAACGATGCCGGAGAGCGTGGTCTTTCCGAGGCCCGGCGGACCGGCGAACAGCAGATGATCGACAGCCTGCTCACGCCGCCGTGCCGCCTCGAGGATGATGCTGAGGTGCTCCTTGAGCTCACGCTGACCCACGAACTCTTCGAGGTGCCGTGGGCGAAGTCCGCCTTCCTCGCCGATGAGATCGCCGCCATTCGTTTCGAGCGCTGAGCCACCAGCACCGGTCACCGCACCGGACGCCGGCCGCCGGCCGAGCGGTGGTTCGGCGCCAGCAGCGATGTCGTCGGGTGTGGGCTCCGGGGAAAGCAGTTCGTCACGCATCAGAGGGCCAATCGTTGCAGGGCGAGACGCAACAGTTCGGATGTGTCGCCTTCAGCGGGGAGTTCGCGGACGGCCTCGACGATCTCGTCGTTGCCGTATCCAAGTTCTGCGAGTGCATTGCGCACATCGGCGATCGGTGAAGCGCTCGCCGCTGTGCCGGTGCTCGGCGAGCCCGAGATCGCAGCGGACCCGAGCCCGGGGATGTCGAGTCTGGACTTGAGTTCGATGAGTAGACGGGCGGCGGTCTTCTTCCCCACACCGGGGACGAGGCAGAGCGCGTCGAGATCATCGTCGGCGAGAACACGCGGCAGAGAATTCGGCGGGTGTACCCCAAGGATCGCCAGCGCCAAAGACGGTCCGACTCCATGGGCACCGATGAGCGCCTCGAAGACCATGCGCTCATCGACGGATGCGAATCCGTAGAGCGTTTCGGAATCCTCACGCCGGTGATGATGTGTATGGAGCAGCACCACCGAGCCGAGATCACCGAGTTCAACAGACGTCGATGCTGTGACCACGACCCGGTAACCGATGCCCGCAACCTCGACGAGCACCTCGCCGCTGGGCCACCGGGCCATCAGTTCACCTCGTACCGAGCCGATCATGAGCGATCCTTCGCAGCGACAGCAGCCGCCATCGGCGCCATGGCGACATGGCAGAGCGCCAGTGCTGCTGCATCGGCCGCATCGGCTGGCTGGGGGATGGTGTCGAGCCCGAGCAGCGTGGTGACCATCTGCTGGATCTGGGCCTTGTCGGCGCCGCCCCAACCGGCCACGGCGAGCTTGACCTCATTGGGTGAGTACTGAACGACATCGCAGCCAGCGTTGGCGGCTTCGGCCATGGCAATTCCGCTGGATTGTCCCACCGACATCGCTGTGCTCACGTTCACCTGGAACAGCACGCGCTCAATGGCCATCACCGACGGTGGATGTTCGGCGATGAGCGCGCGGATTTCGCGTTGGAGTTCTCCGAGACGCAGATGCAGCGGTTGACCGGCTTCGGTACGCACGACACCTAGTGCAACGGCTTTCGGGTTGTGCCGACCCCGGGGATCGGCGACGACCTCAAGCACGCAGTACCCACAACGGGTGAGGCCGGGATCGATGCCAAGGACGAACACGTGTACGAAGATAGCCGCTCGGCCGGACGAAGAACAGGACCCGATGCCGAAGCACCGGGTCCTGTTCGAGAGGTCAGCATCGACCGCGGAAATGTGGGTCACCCCACATCATCACCTCGGTTGGATCACTTCGGGGCGAGACGAGCGCCACCGTCGACACGGATGGTCTGAGCATTCATGTACGAGTTGCCGATGAGCTCGAGCACCATGCTGGCCAGCTCGTCGGAGAATCCGAGTCGCTTCGGGAACAGGACGTCCTTGGCCAGGTTGGCCTTGAACGCCTCGGAGCCCTCACCCTCGCCGTAGATCGGCGTGTCGATGAGACCCGGAGCAACAGTGTTGACGCGGATACCAACGACGGAGAGGTCGCGAGCGATCGGAAGGGTCATGCCCACGATGGCACCCTTCGAGGCGGAGTAGGCGGCCTGACCGATCTGGCCGTCGAACGCGGCGACCGATGCCATGTTGACGATCGAGCCACGTTCGCCACCCTCGAGCGGCTCGGTACGGCTCATGGCGGTGGCGGCGATTCGGATCATGTCGAACGTGCCGGTGAGATTGATATCGATCACCTTGCGCCAGTAATCGAGGTTGAAAGCCGAGTCATAGCTGCCGTCGCGACCAATGGTGCGGCTGGCTGCGCCAATGCCTGCGGAGTTGACCAGCGCACGAAGCGGGCCCATCTCCATGGCGGTCTCGACCGCAGCGATGATGTCATCGGTGCTGGTGACGTCGACATGAGCGAACGCACCGCCGATCTCGGAGGCGAGAGCATTGCCCTTCTCATCGTTGACGTCGGCGATCAGGACCTTGGCACCAGCAGCGGCGAGTTGACGGGCACATGCCTCGCCGATTCCCGACGCACCACCAGTGACGATTGCGGAGATTCCATTGATTTGCATGGTGGGCAGAATAGAAGAGCGATGGGGATCACGAGCAATCTGACGTTCGGGCGGTGGGCGATGAAACAGAACGCTCCGTCCCCGGGGTCAGAACAAGGTGCCCTGTTCGTCGTCGACCCATGCGGTCGAGATCTCTGCTCCGGGCTGGGCGCTCTCACCCATGCCGAAGGTATCGGGTGGTCCCAGCGAGGTCGGCGGAGCACCGCCAACCCTGCCTTGCTGGCTGGTCGCGGCTTCGACCGCAAGGCGGTCCACCACATCGTTCATCGGATCACCGGAATGCCCCTTGACCCATCGGAACGACACATCACCGCGGGTGAGGACCAGTTCGATGAATGGTTCCCAGAGATCACGATTGGCCACGGGTTGCTTCTGTGAATTGCGCCATCCCCGCCGCTTCCAACCTTCGTGCCAGCGATCGCGGAAACAATGCACCACATAGGTGGAATCGCTGACCACCTCGAGGGGCCCGGAGATGGCTCGCACCGCCTCGAACGCTGCGGTGACCTCCATGCGCTGATTCGTCGTATGTGCCTCGGCTCCTGCTGCGAACTCGCCACCGGGGATCGCCCAGGCCCAGCCACCGGGACCGGGGTTTCCGCTGCAGGCGCCATCGGTATACGCGACCGTCGTCATGCGGCAACCTTCGCACACCGCGTGTTCTCGATTCACACTCCTATGCTCGGATGATGAATCCCGATCTGTTCATCGGTCAGTTGCCAGACTCGGACCCGGACGAGACCACGGAGTGGCTCGACTCACTCAATGCGGTCGTCGCCACCGCAGGGGCGAACCGAGCCCGGTATCTGGTCTCACGAATAACGGATCGGGCCCGTGAACTCGAGATCGGAACTCCGCCCGAGATCTCCACGCCTTATATCAACACCATCCCGGTCGAGAACCAACCCTGGTTCCCCGGTGATCTCGAGATGGAACGGCGCATCCGCCAGTACTTGCGCTGGAACGCCGCAGCAACTGTGGTGCGGGCGAATCTCCGTACCGATGGGATCGGCGGACACCTCTCCACCTTCGCCTCCTCGGCGATGCTCTATGAAGTCGGGTTGAACCACTTCTTCCGCGGCAAGGACTCCGGTCGCATCGGGGATCACGTCTACTTCCAAGGACATGCGTCAACAGGCATCTATGCACGGGCGTTCCTCGAGCATCGGCTCGATGAGGAGCACCTCATCAACTTCCGTCATGAGACTGACGGTCATGGCCTCTCCAGCTACCCGCATCCGTGGCTCATGCCCGAATTCTGGGAGTTCCCCACAGTCTCGATGGGCCTCGGTCCGATCAACTCCATCTATCAGGCTCGTTTCCACCGCTACCTCCATAACCGCCGCATCGAGGACACCAGTGATTCACGGGTCTGGTGCTTCGTCGGCGACGGCGAGACCGATGAGCCCGAAACCCTCGGTGCCATTTCACTGGCCGGACGCGAGCGGCTCGACAATCTCATCTGGGTCGTGAACTGCAACCTTCAGCGCCTCGATGGTCCGGTGCGCGGGAACGGCAAGATCATCCAGGAACTCGAAGGCGTCTTCCGTGGTGCCGGATGGAACGTGATCAAAGTCATCTGGGGCGAGGGCTGGGACGACCTCCTCGCCCGCGATGTCGACGGCGTGCTGCTGGCCAAGATGAACACCACTGTCGATGGCGAATGGCAGCGCTACGCCGTGGAGAGCGGTGGGTTCATCCGCGAACATTTCTTCGGTCCCGATCCGCGGTTGCGCAAACTCGTCGAGAATCTCAGCGATGAACAGTTGCAGTCATTGCCCCGCGGTGGTCACGACTACCGGAAGGTCTACGCCGCCTACCAAGCCGCCACCGAGGCCAAGGGAGCTCCGACGGTCATCCTCGCCAAAACCGTGAAGGGCTGGGCGCTCGGAAGTGCCGTCGAGAGTCGCAATGCCACGCATCAGATGAAGAAGATGAGCGTGGAGCAGTTGAAGGAACTGCGAGATCGACTCCGACTTCACGAGCAGCTGCCCGATTCTGCGTTCGAGGACGGCAACGTTCCGTTCTACCGACCACCCGTTGATTCACCTGAGCACGTGTACCTGATGAACTGTCGGCGGGTCCTCGACGGTCCGCTTCCGCGGCGACACGTGATCAACCGCCGACCGCTCGTCCTGCCGGAGCCATCAGTCTTCGATGAGTTCCATGAGGGCTCGGGAAACCATGCGGTGTCGACAACCATGGCCTTCACCCGTATGCTTCGCACGCTGTGTCGTGACCCAGAGTTCGGCCCCCGGGTGGTTCCGATCATTCCCGACGAAGGACGCACATTCGGCGTCGACGCCCTGTTTCGCGAATTGAAGATCTATTCATCGCAGGGCCAGAAGTACGAACCTGTCGACGCGGCCATGCTGCACGCGTACATCGAGAGCACCGACGGTCAGATTCTTGAAGAGGGGATCACCGAGTCGGGCTCGATGGCCAGTTTCACCGCGGCGGGCACGAGCTACGCCAACTTCGGTGTGCCGATGGTGCCGTTCTTCGTCCTGTATTCAATGTTCGGTTTCCAGCGGGTCGGCGATCTCATCTGGGCGGCAGCGGACGCACGCTCGAAAGGATTCATCATCGGAGCGACTGCCGGGCGCACCACATTGTTCGGCGAGGGCCTGCAGCATCAGGACGGGCACAGCCTTGTTCTCGCCTCCACCGTGCCCACCTGTCAGGCCTATGACCCCGCCTTCGCCTACGAACTCGCCGCCATCATCGAGTCCGGGCTCCGTCGCATGTACGGCGGCCCCGAAAATTCAGGCGACTCGGTCTTCTATTACATCGCTGCGTACAACGAGAACTACGAGATGCCAGCCCGACCCGACCACGTCAGCATCGAAGATGTCATCAGTGGGCTCTACCGTTGGAACGACTCCCCCATTGCCGAACCCAGCGCCACGATCGTGTTCTCAGGTGCGGCCCAGCGAGCAGCTCGTGATGCCCAGGCCGCTCTCGCCGAGCGAGGTATCGGCGTCGAACTCTGGAGCGCCACTTCCTACAAACGACTTCGTGAGGATGCCCTCGAAGTGGAGCGTTGGAACCGTCTGCACCCGGGTGAGCCGAAACGGGTGAGCGACGTTGCGACCAAACTTGGCACCGCTCCGGGCCCGATCATTGCAGTCACCGATTTCATGAAGAGCGTGCCCGATCAGATCGCCCGGTTCGTTCCGAAACGATTCGTTCCGCTCGGCACTGATGGTTTCGGCAGATCAGATACGCGGGACCGACTCCGGAGATTCTTCGAGACCGACGCTGCCCATATCGAGGTGGCTGTTCTCGGGGCGCTCGCCGACGAAGGGATCATCGATCCGTCGGTGGCCGCCGGGGCGATCCTCGACTACGGAATCGATACCGGCGCCGCTGACCCGCGCGCTCGCTGACGATCCAGCCAGCCGAGCAGCACTGCCACTGCGCGCGGATCATGGCGCAATTGGTGCCCACCGCCGTCGATGATCCTGACATCTGCCGAGCCATGAGCGTCGGCGAGCACCCGTGAATCGAGTACCGGAACTACCTCATCTTCGGAGCCATGCATGATGAGCACCGGACGGGGCGCCACCGACCGAGCGGCCCGTACCGCGCTCACCTCACGGATCTGCCGGGCCCATGGCTCGAACGGAGTCGGGAAGGCAGCGGATCGGATGATCGAGGTCTCCCGGGCGTACTCGAGCAGTCGTCTGGGGTGAGTCGCCCAATCATCGAAATCAGCATGAGCACCCATTGCCGCCACGCCACGGATCTCTGGGTCGATGGCCGCAGCGCACAAGGCCATGGATCCACCGCTACCGAAACCACCGGCCCAGACGTCGCGAACCTCGGGCATCTGACGCATGAATGCACAGGCGGCCAGCATGTCATCGCGCCAGCCGTTCATCGAGAAGTCTCCCTCAGAGTCGCCGCAGCCACGGAAGGTGAACACCAGCGCCATCCACCCCATCTCGGTGGCGATGCGATCCGCGAGTTCGGGGAACGAGCGGGCCGAAAGTCGGCCACCCTGGTTGACATCGGGAAAGCCGTGGGCGAGTACGAGAGCCGGCACGGTGGTTCCCGCGGCGATCCGTGGTCGGGCGACATGACCCGCCAACTCGATGGTTCCGGATCGAAAAAGCTTCTCCACGGCAGCGTGCCGGCGCGGTTCAGTCGCCGACAGCGATGCCGCTGCCGTTGCCCTTGTAGGGCTTGTAGCAGCGATTGCGGGCTTCTTCGAGGGAATCGGGGCCGAAACAGATGAAGGTCTCAGCCTCCATGAGTTCATCGATGATCGAGGGATCGTCGATGTTGTCGACGTCATAGACGACCTGCGTGCGCTTGTCGCCGACCCAACGGTTGTGTTCGAACTTCACTGGCCGATGCATGATGCCATCGTAGGCGCGTGGGATCAGTCGTGATCCGGATCGGGAGGCATCGGCAACTCGGTGCCGATCGCCCCGATCGCTTCGAGATATGCGGCATTGGCATCGATGACCTGCACGACCCACACGTCGGGAATCTCGAGTCCGGCCTTGCCGGCCCGACCGAGCACATAGGCCACTGCTTCGTCCTCTCCAGCGACGAGCGGCCCGGCGGCCAGATCGTTCATACCCTGGCGTCGCGCCACACCACGCTCTTCGAGATAGTCGATATGCCAGGTGAGCATCGACTTCACATCGTCGAACGAGAGTTGCGCCGTCACTTCATCAGGAAGGCGCTCGGCAACGAACTCAACCGCTTCATCGAGGTCATAGATCGATGTGGGAGCGGCCTCGACGAGTTCACCCGTGATGCGCCCGACGGTGACGAGTCCGATGATCACGACAAACACCACAGCGAGGACCACGAACAGTGCGGTGATCATGGATTCATCTCTTCCGTGGTGACGCGCAACGGCACAGCGACGAACGCTGTGCCGTTGTGAGTTCCGGAGCTGCGCGCACGCAGCATGGGATCAGATTCCGATGCGCTGGGCGAGAAGCTCACGGTGATAGGTGGGGTCACCGAAGAGCAGTTCCGAGGACTTGGCCCGCTTGAAGTACATGTGAGCCGGGTGCTCCCATGTGAAGCCGATACCACCGTGGATCTGGATGTTCTCAGAGGCAGCGTGGAAATACGCATCCGAGCAGTAGGCCTTGGCCAGCGAGGCGACGGCGGGGAGCTCGTCGTTGAGTTCCGAGGCGCACCAGCCGGCGTAGTAGGCAGCCGACTTGGCTGACTCGACCTCGAGCAGCATGTCGGCGCACTTGTGCTTGATGGCCTGGAAGGAGCCGATCGGACGGCCGAACTGCACACGGTCCTTGGCGTACTGCACAGCCATATCGAGGCACATCTGGGCACCACCGACCTGCTCGGCGGCGAGGCCGACGGCAGCGAGATCGAGGACCGTGGAGATGACATCCCAGCCGGCGCCATCGGTACCGATGAGCGTGCCCTCGACGCCGGCGAATTCGAGCTTCGCCTGCTTGCGGGTCTGATCCATGGTGGACAGCGAGGTACGGGTGAGACCAGCGGCGTCGCCGGCCACGGAAAAGAGGCTCACGCCAGCAGCGCTGCGGGCCGCCACGATGATCACGTTGGCGCTGTGACCGTCGATGACGAAGGACTTGGTGCCGGAGATCTTCCAGGTACCGCCCTCATTGGTTGCGGTGGCTTCGATGCCGCTCTCGTCCCAACGGCCGTTCGGCTCGGTGAGGGCAAGGGTGGCGATGGTCTCACCGGAGGCGATGCCCGGCAGGATGGCGGCCTTGGCGGCGTCGTCGCCGGACTGCATCACCGTGTTGGCGGCGAGCACGACCGAGGAGAAGTACGGGGCGCACAGCAGGGCGCGGCCCATCTCTTCGAGCACCACGATGAGTTCGACATAGCCAAAGCCCTGACCACCGAACTCCTCGGGGATGGTGAGGCTCTGGAGGCCGAGTTGCTCGGCCATCTGCGACCAGACCTCGGGGTCGTACCCCTGCTCGGTCTCCATCTGCTCACGCACGGCGGTCTCGGCCGACTTGGCTTCGAGGAACTGACGAACGATGTTGCGAAGTTCTTCCTGCTCTTCGGAGAAGGCGAAGTTCATGCTGAGGGCCCCTTTGTGCGCCGTGTCTGACCCCAAGTGTCTAGCCGAATCCGCGACGACGATTCACATTCTGGGAAGGCCGGCATACCAAAGGTCATGCCGGAGTGTGGCTGGCAGCGAGACTGAACGCATGACAGATGCGATGACCGAACTGATCAGCGATACCGGCTACGAGATCCACGCGATCGTCGTCGGCCCGGTCGACAACAACGTATTCGTGATCCGTTGCACCGAGACGGGCGAGGCGGTTCTGATCGATGCCGCCAACGAGCACGAGCGGCTCCTCGAGTTGTGTACTCGCTTGGGTGTGCGTCGGGTGCTCGAGACCCACGGGCACTGGGACCACATCCAGGCCGTGCCGGCGGTGCGCGACGCTGGCTACGACGTGGCGGTCACCGCCGCCGACGCCGCCATGCTCCCCTCCTACGACATGATTCTCGAGGACGACTCAGTCATCGAGGTCGGGCGCCTGCGTCTGCGCACCATCGCCACACCGGGTCATACCCCCGGGTCGATGTGCTTCGCCCTCGAAGGAACGCCGGTGCTGCTCAGCGGCGACACGCTCTTCCCCGGCGGTCCCGGCAATGCCACGTTCGAGGGTGGGGATTTCGCCACGATCATCAATTCGATCGACACCCGACTTTTCACTTTGCCGGCCAGCACGCTGGTACTGCCGGGCCATGGCGACTGGACCATGGTCGGAACCGAACGCCCCAACCTCGATGCCTGGGTCGAGCGCGGCTGGTGAGTCCGATCAGGCGATCGCTGGTGGCTGGTTGAACCTGAGCGCCGTGAAGAACCTGCCGGCGGCGCGGAAGTAGCCCTGCGCCGTTGGGTGCCAAGTGGCTGCCCAAACCGTCGGAACATTTCCCTTGGTGTTGCAAACCCCGAAGTCGCGGTCGACGAATGTGTCGAACTTCGTTCCTGCTCCCGGCGCACCGACCGGCACGGTGTAGCCGTTCCGGATCCGCAGGGCTGGATTCGGCCTCCAATCGACGATGTGCACCAACTCGAAAAACCCACCGAGCCGACGGTTGGCGTCGGCGACTGCGTTGACGATGACGTCATCAAGTTTCGTGACCATGGCATTGGCGGCCGCCTGCTCCGCCGTTGTGAATCCGGCGCAGGTCTGGGTATCGACACCGAAGAACACCGGATAAGTCATCACGTAGAGATGTCCCCATTGCGCCATTCGCGAACGGATCTGGATGTAGAGCTCGGTGAGCTTCGATCGAAGCTGGAACCACGACCCTGACTCCAGCTGGATACCCAGAGACTTCGGAGGGCAGGTGCCGACCATGCAGGCCACCACCCGAGGAGCGAATCCGATGTCATTGCCTCCCACGGTGATCGTGGCCACATCGTGCGCCTTCGTGATCGATGAAAGTTGTGTTGCCGTCACACTCGAGATCGTGGCTCCACCGCATGCCCCTTGCGTGAAGTCGCCTGGTAAATACAACGAGCGGGCCATGTAGGCGTTGGAGCGGAACGCCTTCTCGGCCCAACTCTGGTCCGTTCGGCCGCAACCCCCGGTAGAGGTTCCCGCGCCCACTCCAGCGCTGTAGGAGTCTCCGAGCGCGATTCCATTGAGTTGGGTGACCCGTGGCTCGAAGCGCGTTGATGCTCCCGCCGCGACCGGGGGGAGCAGAACTCCGGCGCAGATGATGAGAGCGACAATCAGGGTCCGAACGCGGTGCATTGCCATGCAGGAAGACACTATGCACCGCAAACATGGCACCACATGCCAGGCACGCCGCAGGTACCTGGTTGCGGCACTGGGACTTCAAGCTGTGCCAGGTGTCTGCATCGCCGCCATGTCCTCATCGCCGTTGTCACCACCTGACCGAATTTCTCCTACGGCGATAGTGCGAATACCCCCAGACCCCTAGACTGTGGGCCTATGGCCTCCCCCCTCTTCGTCATCGAGGACCTGCACGTCTCCACCGCGGGCGAGAACCCCGTCGAGATTCTGCGCGGCGTCGACCTCACCATCGGCGCCGGCGAGGTGCACGCCCTCATGGGCCCCAACGGTTCAGGAAAATCCACACTTGCGTCCACACTGCTCGGCAGTCCCGAGTACGAGGTCACCGGTGGCCGTATCTTGTTCAAGGGCGACGACATCACATCCTGGCCGACCGACGTCCGTGCCAAGGCCGGCATGTTCCTTGCATTCCAGTATCCACAGGAGATCCAGGGCGTTTCGGTCCTCAACTTCCTGCGTCAGGCCTGGTCGGCCCGCAAGGGAATCGACCTCTCGATGCTGGAACTGCGACTCTCGATCATGGAGTGGATGGGTCGTCTCGACATGGACCCATCATTCGCTGACCGCTATCTCAACGAAGGTTTCTCGGGCGGCGAGAAGAAGCGCAACGAGATCCTCCAGATGGCCATCCTCGAACCCGAGATCGCCATCCTCGATGAGACCGACTCCGGCCTTGACATCGACGCTCTGAGGGTGGTCGCCAAGGGAGTTCGTGAGGTCCGCACCTCACGACCCGATCTCGGGATCCTCGCCATCACGCACTATCAACGACTGCTCGACGAGCTGAAGCCCGAGTTTGTGCATGTGTTGATCGACGGTCGGGTCGCCGAGTCCGGGGGCCCCGAAATCGCCCTCCGACTCGAGAAGGAGGGCTACGAGGCATGGCGATGACCACTCCGCTCGACATCGAGTCCATCCGTGCTGACTTCCCCCTTCTGGCGCGAAGCGTGCACGACACCCCAATCGTGTATCTCGACTCCGCCGCCACCTCGCAGAAGCCAACTGCGGTCCTTGATGCGATGGACACCTACTACCGCACGGTCAATGCCAATGTGCATCGCGGTGTGTATTACATCGCCGAGCAGGCCACGAATGAACTCGAAGCCGCCCGAGAAAAGGTCCGTCGGTTCATCAACGCCGCTTCAGTGAGCGAAGTCATCTTCACCAAGAACGCCACCGAATCGCTCAATCTCATCGTGCAGTCCTGGGGTCGGGCCAATCTCGCTACCGGCGATGTCGTGCTGCTCTCCCATATGGAGCATCACGCCAACATTGTTCCGTGGCACATGTTGGTGGCCGAGCGTGGCATCGAACTGCGCTGGATCCCTCTCACCTCCGACGGGCAGCTCGATCTCACCGATCTCGATGCCCTCCTCGAGGGTGCAAAGGTGCTCAGCGTCACCGCGATGTCCAATGTCCTGGGCACGCTCAACCCGGTGCGACAACTGACCGACGCCGCCCGTGCCGCCGGCGCCATCAGCATCATCGACGGCTGCCAGTCAGTGCCCCATACCGCTACTGATGTGCAGGCACTCGGTGCCGATTTCGTGGCGTTCAGCGGGCACAAGCTCTGCGGACCAACCGGTATCGGCGTGCTGTGGGGTCGTGAGGAACTGCTCACCGCCATGCCGCCGTTCATCGGTGGTGGCGAGATGATCCGTGATGTCCGCCTCGACGGTTTCACCTGCAACGACCTGCCATGGAAATTCGAGGCCGGCACTCCGGCCATTGCCGAGATCATCGGTCTCGGCGCCGCTGTCGACTACCTCACAGCAGTCGGAATGGATGCGATTCGCGCCCATGAGCACATGCTCACCGAATACACGTTGCGAACCCTCAACGATCGATTCGGTGACGACATCACGATCCACGGTCCGGCAGATCCCGATCTTCGCGGTGGGGTGTTCAGCTTCGCCTTCAAGGATCTCCATCCGCATGACATCTCCCAGATCCTTGATCAGCACGCCGTATGCGTACGAGCCGGTCATCACTGCGCCAAACCACTCATGAAACTCATGGGCGTCGGCGCCACCGCCCGGGCTTCGGTCTACCTCTACAACACCACCGCCGACATCGACGCTCTTGCCGAAGGCCTTGACGCCACCGGCACATTCTTCGCCTTCTAGTCCCCTATCGTGTTCCCATCGGTCACGGAATCAGCGCCCCTGACCGAGCCCATCCCCCACATGCTCCTACGACCCAAGGACGCCCCAGATGCCCGGGCTTGAAGACCTCTACCGCGAGATCATCCTCGATCACTACCGCAACCCGCGTAATCGTGGCGAACTCGAATCGCCGCCGGCGCATCGGGTCGAGGGGTTCAATCCACTCTGCGGCGACGAGATCGTCGTCTATCTGGATCTCGATGAGGACCATCGCATCACCGACATCCGTATCGGTGGCCAGGGTTGCTCGATCAGTCAGTCGTCGGCGTCGATGATGTCTGCAGCGGTGAAGGGTCGCACCATCAACGAGGTCAGCGACCTCACCCGTGCATTCAAAGCAATGATGTCGATTCACGAGAGCTCCCTCGGCGGCGAGGCCGCCGAACCGGTGGAATTGCCCGAGATCAAACTCGGCGACCTCGAGGCTCTCCGCGGAGTCGTGAAGTTTCCGGTCCGCATCAAATGCGCCACGCTCGCGTGGAACACCCTCGCCCAGGGCATCGACGAAGCCCTCGCATGAAGCGTCCCGATATGGCGATTCGCCGTTCGGCTGGCATCGCAATCATTGCGCTGGCGGTCTCTCTCGGCGCTGTGGCCTGCGGCTCGACATCGACCAGCACCGGCGCAGATCTCTCCTATCCGATCACCTCGACGATCCCGGCAGAAGCTCCGTACAATTCCGTTGATCTCCAATTCGTGCGAGGGATGCTGCCGCATCATGAGCAGGCGATCACCACGGCGGACGCCGTCATCGCCAAGAGTTCCTACCTCCTTGTCGTGGAATTCGGTACCACCATCCGGGCCACGCAATCCTCCGAGGTCGAGCAGTTGCGCCGTTGGCTTGTGAGCTGGAACGAGTCTGAGTCAGGTCCTTCGATGAGCGGATCCATGGATATGCCGGGCATGAACAGTGAATCGTTCAATGCCGATATGGCCCGGCTCGCAAAAACAGCACACCTCGAGTACGCCCGACTCTGGCTGGATCTGATGGCCGAGCACCATCGTGGGGCACTCGCCATGGCCCGCACTGAGGTTGACTCCGGCAAGAACCCTGAGGTCATCGCCTTGGCGCAGACCATCTTGGCCACGCAGCAGCAGGAGATAGACGCCATGACGGCCCTCAGTCCGCTTTTGGAATAGGCGTCGAAAACTTCCCCAACATTGACCCAATGATGTATATTGAAAGAATCTTGGCGCCAGATCGACTGGCGCAAAACTTCTTCTGGAGCGGACGATGATGCAGAACTTCATCTCACGAGCGGCACTCAGCCTTGCTGCCGGATCAATGTGCTTGCTGAGCATTCCGGTGGCGTTGGCAGCTGACGAGGGCGAGTCTCCAATGCCTGCGATCGCCGCCAGCACCGTGAGGTATGTGTGCGCCCCCATCGACCCGGAGCCCTACTGGCCCACCGATCCGATTGTTGATGAACCCGGTGACGGCGGATGGGTCGACGAGGGCACTGACACCGTCGACGAGGGCACTGACACCGTCGACGAGGGCACTGACACCGTCGACGAGGGCACTGACACCGTCGACGAGGGCACTGACACCGTCGACGAGGGCACTGAC
>Ga0164295_10000079_pt1 | contig 82841 bp, 90 predicted proteins | sample GEODES006metaG_FD_111798 | JGI IMG/M metagenome (GOLD analysis project Ga0164295, IMG submission 111798) | Oligotrophic lake water microbial communities from Sparkling Lake, Wisconsin, USA - GEODES006 metaG | ecosystem: Environmental > Aquatic > Freshwater > Lake | place: USA: Sparkling Lake...
TACGATTAATTTAATTAATTCTACGGTTCAATCTTCTGGTCAAATTTATATTTCTGGAAATCCAGTACTTACTGGAGTTAATTTAAGCTCATACGCAACGATTACTAACCTTGCTTCAACTGGCTCGACTTTAAATTCTAATATAAATTCACTTAGCGGTACATTGACTGGGAATTATCTTACGACTTCATCTGCTTCTAGTACTTATGCAACTATCACTAATCTAGCAAGCACTGGCTCTACTTTAAATACCAGAATAAACAATCTCAGCGGCTATGTAAATTCAACATCTAGTAATATTGTTTTTACAACAGGAAACCAAACTATCTCTGGAACTAAAACTTTTATACAAGATACAACATTTGGCGATACTGGTCAAGGAGACTTTTTAGTTATTTCTGGTAATAATTTTACAGTCTATGGAAGTGGCAATTTTACTTCTGGTTTAGATTTAAATAATTCTAATTTAATTAATGCTACTCCGAATCTTTTAAATGTTTCAGCAAACTTCAATATAACAGGAACGCAAAATAGTAGAGTGATACTTGCTAATTCACCAACTATAATAACTGGATCAATTGTTAGTGGCAATCCAATTGGATTTAATACTTCAATAATTCAAATTAGTTCGGGACAAGTTTTAATTACTGGTATTGGATCTAATGTTATAGTTAGTAGTTATAATAATCAATTTAGAACAGCAGCTCAATATGCAACAATTTCAATTCTTCATACAGGAAACAATGGATACATAATGTATGGAAATACTAGCACATGATAGTCTTGCCATCAACTTCTTCTGGTTTTATAAGTAGCAATAAAGCTTTTCCTTATCTTCCTAGATCTATAAGAAATAATAATTCTTTATATCCTAATAATGAATTTATAGTTTTACCTACTGAAGGTGGAGTAACTAAATGGACAGAAAAAGCTCCAAATGGTTGGGGTCAATATTCACCATATTATGGTGTATTTGTAAAATTTTATTTAAAATCAGATGACAGCGCCGAAAGTATACCAGCTGGAGGAGGAAATATTCATTGTTTAAAAGCTGCAGGAATTGGCTCACGATTAGGAGTTGGAAGAGAAAGAAATATTACAAAAAATCCTATAGGCACAACAAATCTTGCTAATGATTGGAGTATGTACACTATAGTCGCTAATTCTGTTTCAATTACTACTCAAACTTATGTTGATTTTGGATGTTTTTATAAAGTAACTAGTAATGACCCAATGAGATCATTAAATTTTGGAGCAATTGCTATACATTTTACAAAATCAGCTTCCTTTAATAGCTATTTAAATTATTCAATAATACATGGTGGTGGAGTTAATCTTCTTGGAAATAATTCTACTTATACATTTTTTGATACATATGATCCAGCTAAAACTTATGAAGCATATAACCAATGGCTCGGTTCACCAATTATAAAATTTAAAAAACTTGATGAAATAAACCAAAGTTCGGTATTTAATCAATGGCAATTTTTAACTTATAGAGTAACAATTCCAACATTTGTAAATACTCCGCAAAACGATGGAACTATTGGTAAAGCAGATAGTTGTACCCTTAGACTATGCTTTTGCGAAAATAATAGTTATCTTGATGATGGTTCTGGCTTAAATACTGGGTCTATTCAATTTTTATATCCATTTTTGAATTTGAGCTAAAAAATCATTATTATATAGTGTAATATCTATTATATGACCACTAAAATTGTAGACGTTGCAGATGAAGTATACCGTGAATTAGGCGAGCCAAGTGATATAAGTATTGCTTCAGTAGCTTACTGGCTACGAACTAATATAGGAAAATTAAATGTGCTATTAGGTAAACCATATTTAATTAGCGATACTAACTTAGAAATATACAGTTCAGATGAGACAAAAGACCCTTTTGGTATTAATGAAAAAACCATATTCAAAAAAATATACACAGTATATTACTACGAGCGTCTTTTTCGTAATGCTCTTGGTGCAGCTAGCACAGATAGCACAATCGAAATAGATCAAAATGGTTTCAGAGCAAAAAGAGTTAATAAAAATGAACTAGCTAAAACTTATTCAGATCTAAAAAAACAATCAGATGAAGCACTCAAAATGTTACTTGATAAATATGAACTCAATGCAGTTACCCCTCTTCAAGTTGCTGGAGATGATACAATCGAAGCTCCAGGCAGATCTTATAGCTACAGTAGAAATATAGAAAGTTTATAAACTTATGGCAAGCTTTATATCAGCAAATGATGAAGCTTGGTTTTCTGAATCGGCAACTCAATGGTTTGATACATTCAAAAGACTTATTACTGTTCACAAAGAGCCAATTAAAAAAATTAAAAATAACACAAATACTCAACTATTTGGTTATGGTCAAAATGGACAAGCTACTTCTCAGCAAGTAGAATACATTCCAAGAAGTCAAGATTTTTATGCTGTTGTAAAATATAACAACAATCAAGATTTAAATTTAATAGCAGATATCAACGCTTATGTTGCAAGTCAAAATTATGTAACAATGATTGTAGATTCTGCTGCTAAAGATTACATAGCAAAAGAAAAAACAGAAAAAATTGTATTTGACGGAAAATCTTTTAATGTTATATCCAGCGGAACAGTAAAATATTTTTTTACAAAACAATATTATGAATTTATTATCAAGGAGATAACATAATGCCTGTGTCTATAAATAGATCAGTTCTAATGAAATCTTTAAAAAGTTTTGATCTTTCTTCAATAAAAGACCAAGCTCTTCAACAAGCTCAAGAAGAAATGAGTAAAATTAAACAAGAACTTTTAGAAGATTATAATGATCATCCTGTAACTAGAGAATTAGAAGCTGGTGCAGATTCAGAAAATATTTCTCAAACTTTAAATGGAATTGGAAATTTAACAACTTATATAGGATTTCAAGAAGGATCTAATCCAACAGAACCAGTAAGAAATAAATTGAATACTGTAACTTTAAATCCTAAAGCAAAAGTTTCTGATAGTGATTCTAATTTATCTTTTGAATTTGATGTTATTGCTCCTTCAATTGAAGAAATTGAAGCAGTTGGATCTTTGCCGTTTGAACAAGGAAACAGTTGGATTAGAGGAATAGAAAATGGCATATCTGGATTTGGAGCATATATTTATGGTAGAATGTTTAAAAATAGTAGATCAGGAAAAGGACTACAAGGAAGAAGAACTTTTAGACAAGGCAACTTTAGACCTGTATCATATATGAACGAGATAATGACTAAATTTTATACGAAAGTTAAAAGATGAAATCACAAGTTGATAATATAGTAATGTCGAACATGCTTCTTTGGTTAGATAATCAAATATTATCTAAAGGTGAAGCTTTTACTAATTATTCTGGTAATTTTTATCCAGTTGATAGTTTGGTTAATGGATTTTATACTTATAGTTTACCATTTAAGCAAGTCGTAGTAGATGCATCTATTAGTGGTGTCAATTTAATGTCTGGCATATATTTGAATGGCACATATATAACCCCAGGAACTAGTGGGTTTTCTGGTATTAATCCAAATGTAGGATATGCTTTCTTTTCTTCTGATCCAGCTGGTAGTGGCATAAGTGGTAACTATGCTGTGAAAGATTTTAATATATATTTAACTAGTTTAGCCGAAGAACAATTAATATTTGAAACAAAATTTGAAATTAACCCTAAAGTAACACAAAATCCTACTGGAATATCTACTTCAGCATTAACTTATCCAGCTATATTTTTAAAAAACAATGGTGGTCAAAATAAACCATTCGCTTTAGGTGGTCAAGATGAGACTTTATTACAAGTAAGAGCAATAGTAATGGCAGATAATTTGTTCTCTTTGGACGCAGTTTGCTCCATTTTAAGAGATACAGCCAGAAAAAATATGCCTTTAATATCACAAGACAATATGCCTTTTGATAATTATGGTATAACCAAGAATAATAATTTTAATTATATTAATCTTGTTTCTGGTATAGTTAATCCAAATTTAATCTATGTTAAAACTGTCAACGTTAGTAAAATTATACCCTATAGGTACGAATATCAAAATAACGTTAATCCAGAAATATTTAGTGCTTTTGTGGACTTTGAACTATCAGATTTCAGATATCCACATGCATAATTATTTCTCTTTGCTTTAAAAACAATGTAATAAAGAGTATAACTTAAGGAGAATTTTTATATGCCAAGAAAAAGAGTAATTTATCAATCAGAAGCAATTTTTGTAGGACCAAGTGGAGGTGGAAGTAGCGTCGCAGACGCTGCTCCAAGATCAAAACAATTAAATCGCGTACAAAGCGCAAACTATAGTTTTAATATTGCCAGACAAAATGTAAATCAATATGGACAAATCGGTGCAATTGATCAAGTTATTCTTGAAGCTCCAACAGTTAGTATGGATTTTACTTACTATGCAAATTCTGGTGAAAACGAAACAACTCTAGGTTTAGCCGTAGATTCCAGCGTTGGTGGAAGTGGTATTCCAGCTCTTAGAAATATTCTTAGTGGTGGAGCAAGCGCTCAAGATGTTAAAAATTATTATATCGTAGTTGCTCCAGAAGGAACAGACGCTAATTTAAATCAAGCAGACGTAACTGGAAATGGAAAAGTTATTGGAATTGGAAATGCAGGATTAACTTCTTATAGTATTAATGCTGCAGTAGGAAGTTTCCCAACCGTTTCAGTTTCAGTAGAAGGTTTAAATATGAGATTCTATGATAAAACCACTGGAGTCGTACCAGCAATTAATCCTGCAGATGGAAGTGATGCTACTGGAATTTTCGCCATTTCTGGTTTAACAACTGGATCTGGATTTACAGCTTTAAGACCAGGCGATATCACAGTAACATTCTCTGGTGCTAAGGGAGTAGTAGAAGAAGATCTAAAAATTCAAGACTTTACAATTAGTTTTGATCTTGGAAGAGATCCAATTCAAAAATTAGGAAATAGATTTGCTTTCTCAAGAGAAATCACATTCCCAGTAACAGTTAGCGCATCAATTAACGCAGTACTTGGAGATATCGAAGCAGAAAATCTCTCCGCAGTAATTGCTTCTGATTGTTCAGATGCAGATCTAACAATCAATATGTTATCTCCAAAAACTTGCGAAGGTGGAGCTCAAAAAAGAGCATTATCATATACTCTAAGAGGAGCTAAACTAACATCTCAATCATTCACAAGTTCAATCGGAGCAAATAAATCAATCTCTTTAGAATATTCAGCATTCTTGGGCGGACCAAGCGAAACTGATAAGGGATTATTTATTGGTGTTCCAACTGGCACAAACTAATAACTATTAATTAATTGTTAATATTAAAAGCCCCGCTTCGGCGGGGTTTTTAGTGTAAACATATGTAGGTAAAAGGTCGGTTAAAAGGTATAAGCTATGCAAAATAATAATAAAGTAAAAGATTACGTATCTTTTCAGATACATAAAAGTTTAGTTAATTTATACAAAAGATATCTTAATTTAATAGAAGATATTCAAGAAGATCATAACACTATGATAGATAAAATATCAAGCAAAATAGATCAAAATACATTAAAAAATATTGATTATTTTGATGATAATAAATATAATTACTTAAGAAAGAAAATACTTGATATAGGTAACGAAACAATAAGAGATATAGAGAAAAATTTTGACTTTATTAAAATGGAATTTAAAGATGAAAATGAGAAATAAATATATTAGTTTTCCTATTGATGCTATTATCCAAGCGAACTTGGAGATGCAAGCAATACAAAGAGAATTAAACAAATTAGGAATTAAAAATCCTTCCTTGAATACATTTAAAAATAAAAATTTTTTAAATCAATATAGCTCTTGGAACGAAGAAAAACAAAATGTTTTTATAAAACTTATAGGTGGAAATGCTAATTATAAAAAAACAAAAGGTTTTATTGAATCTTTAAAAGTAGGAGTATAAAAATATGACTAAAAAAATATATGAATTTATAGTAAAAAAAGAAGAAGAGGTAGATAAAATTGAAACTAAACTTGAAGGTGGTAAGGAAATAAAGATTACCTCCAAGGGCAAAGAGCTTGTTCCTCGTAATTTCTTTATTAAAAAACCAACAAGATCTATGTTTGAAGAAGCCGAACTATTTTATGCTGTAAGACTTTCAGAAGGAATTAAAGCTGGGTTATTGACAAGATCCTTATTATCTAAGAGGTATTCAAATGATGGCGGAGCTTTAAGTGAAAAAGATAAAGAAAAGTATGCTGAATTTTATTTAAAACTTTTTGAAAAACAAAATGAATATCAAAAAATGTCTATTAAAGAAAAGAACGAAAGATCAAAAGATGAACAGGAACATTTCGATAACTTAACTGCTGAAATTATTAATCTTAGAACAGAAATTCAAGATTTTGAAATTGCACAAGCTAGTTTATTTGATCAAACGGCAGAAAATAGAGCAAGAAATAAAACTATTCTTTGGTGGATTTTGAATCTATCTTATATGATAGACAAGGAAAATAAGGAAGCCTGTTTATTTGGCGAAGGTACTCATGAAGAAAGATTAGCAATATATGACGCGTTTGAAGATGGTACTGATGAATGGTTAAAAACTGTAGTTAAAAAGTTTGCGTTTTATATTAGCTTCTGGTACATGGGAAGAGCTAGTACTCAAGAAGAATTTGAAAAATTGGTAACATTTGAAAATGTATAACTTTGAACCAAGAGGAATATAAATTAATATATTACGATATTATAAACGGTTATTCGTTTTATAGCGATAGTAAAATATCTTTTTATATAAAGCATTTCTCTCTACAAGATATTAATCTTGTTAATACTAGAAAATTAAAAATAGAAGCAAAAGCTAGAAAATTAGGTCTTTTAGACGAAAAGACTCAGATGGATAATCTTATAGCTAAAGATAATTGGTCAAAAGCCAGAGAAGAAGAGGTACTCAAATTAAGGGATTTTATTAAAAACCTTAAATATACTAAGACAAAGCTTATATTATCAAGAGATATTGAAGATATTAATAAACAAATCAAAGAAAATGAGGATAATTTAAATTCAATATCAGCAGAAAAACAAGAGTTACTAGGTACTACCCTTGAATCGTATACAAACAAGAAAATAAACGAATACTATGTATATTGTTCTTTGTATAAAGACGAAAGTTTAATTAATAGGCTATTCACAGAAGAGCAATTTGATGAATTAGACTATAATGAATTATTTGAATTTTACGCTAAATATAATATTGGATTATCTAAAATTACAGAAAAGAATATTAAGAAGATATCACTTTCGGGGTTCTTTTTAAATTCATTTTATTTATGTGATGATGATCCTTATGTATTTTTTGGGAAACCTGTTATAAATTTAACATTTAGTCAAATTGAGCTATTTGCTTGTGCTAAATATTATAAGAATATATTAACCAACAGCACAACAAGACCACCAGACAATGTTATGGAAGATCCAGAAGCATTAATTGATTGGTATGAAGGATCGAAAAATACTAATGAATTATTAGGCAAATCAAAAAATAAAAAATCAGAAGAAACTTTAGGTACATCTCTCGTGGGAGCTTCTGCTGAAGATTTAAAGAAAGTCGGTATGGAAAATAAAGATGGTATAAGTTTAGTAAAAGAAGCAGAAAAGAAAGGCGGATCATTGTCATTCCAAGACCTCATAAAATTACATAATGCTTAATATTTAGTGTAATTTATCACAGGAAAGAGGTATAAGGAATGGCTAATGTAGTCGGAAGAGTCCCAGTAGGTGCAGATACAAGGCCACTAGAGAATGATATCTCTGCGGCACTTAGTAAAAATTATCAATTAAAGGGATTAAATGAAAAAGCATTTTCTCAACCTCTTGGTCGAATTACTGGTGCAGTAGATGAATTTAGGAAATCTTTAGATGCGTCTAATGCTCGTGTTTTAGCATTCGGAGCTTCTGCTGGAGCAATTTTTGCTGTTCAAAAAGGGTTTGAAGCTTTAATTACTTCAACAATTAAAGTACAAAAAAACCTAGCAGATATTAATTCAATTCTTGGATTAAGTTCTAAAAGTTTGCAAGGATTTGGAGATCAATTATTTAAAATCGCAGGCGATACTGGTCAAAGTTTTGATACCATATCTCAAGCAGCAGCAGAATTTTCTCGTCAAGGCTTAGGGGTTGCAGAAACTTTAAAAAGAACAAGAGATGCATTAATTTTAACAAGATTAAGTGGTTTAGATGTTGTATCAAGTACAGAAGCTCTTACTGCAACAATTAATAGTTTTAATAAAGTAGCTTTGGACTCAACAGAAATCGTTAATAAATTAGCGACTGTTGACGCTGCATTTGCAGTTAGTAGTGCAGATTTAGCCGAAGCAATTCAACGAGTAGGTTCATCTGCAGAAGGTGTTGGTGTTAATTTTGATCAATTAATAGCATTAGTAACAAGCGTTCAACAAACAACAGCTAGAGGTGGAGCAGTCATTGGAAATTCTTTAAAAACTATTTTTACCCGTTTGGAAAGAACAGAAGTATTAGATCAATTAGAAAGTCTAAATATTCAAGTTAGAAATTTAGATGGAAGTTTTCGTCCAGCAATTGATACATTAAGCCAACTTGCTCAAAGATTTGATGGATTATCAGATGCCCAAAGAGCAAATGTGGCAGAACTTGTTGGTGGCGTTTTCCAAATTAACATTTTGAAAGCAGCATTAGGAGATTTAGGTAAACAATATTCTATTTATAATAATGCTTTAGATACAAGTTCAGGAGCTACAGATGCAGCTGTAAAAAGAAACGAACAATTAAATCAAACATTTTCAGCTTTAATTAATCAAACTTCTGCAAATTTTACAAAACTTGCTTCAGATATTGGCGGTTTAACTCTAGGACCAGCAATTCAAAGTGTGTTAGGAAATATTAATGGCGCATTAGAATCTATAAATATTGGAGATGCAAAGGGACCAGGAGAAAAATTAGCTAAAGGACTTTTAGAAGGTTTAGGAAATTATATTAGTGGACCAGGATTAGCTCTTGTTGGAGCAGTTATAGGAAAGTTATTTGTAAACTTAGCAAAATTTAGTAGTCAAGCTGTAGGTCAAATTCTGGAAATTAATAAAAGCACCCAACAGCAAGCAGAAATTCAACAAAGAGTAAATAATCTTTTATCTCAAAATCCTAATTTAATACAAGGAATATTAAGCAAAGAGATTAGTTTATTAGCCGTTGAGAATGATATTCTAAAAGTTATTCAAGCTCAAACTGTAGCAAGAGAGCAATCCGCAAGAATATCTAACGTAATAGCTGGTAATTTAATTGGTAGAGGAGTAGCATCAACAGGAGGAAAAATTTCAGCAAAAAGTGGTGGATTTATTCCTAATTTTTCTTCACCAGAACAAGCTGAAGTTTATGGGGCATATCTAGGAGGATACAAACCAGGCGCAATTTCAAGAATGAATATTCCTGGAGCAGGTCAAGTAGTTTATAATCAAGCAGAAGAAGTAAAACAATTTCCAGGAATGGCTCAACCAGCAATTATGCCTCCTCAAGCAAGTAGTGCTGGAAAAAATTATGCAGAAGCATTTCAAAAGAAATTAGGATTTAATCCATATGCAGCAATTGGATATATACCAAATTTCGCAACAGCTTCAAATGCCATAATAAGAGAAAATGAAGGCAACTTTAAACAAATAGGTACTAGTAAAAAATTTGAAATAGGAGATACTGGATTAACCGCAAGTCAGTCTGAAATTCAAAAAGCATTAGGAGCAAAATCTAAATCAACATCTGTTCTAGATGGACGAGGAATTGCTACAATGCTTGTTCCTAGAGAAGGTTTTAGTGGTTCATCAGAAGGATCATATACTTATGAAAAAGGGCCTAATGCAGGAACAAGAGTAATTTGGCCAGTTAAAACTTATAATAAAGCGTATAAAAATGAAGCAGCAATTGGCAATATAAAAAAAAGTATAGAAGATGCAGTTGCTATTGCAACAGCAAATTATGCGGAATCAATTAAACCTCCAGCCGAAAAACCAAATCCAACAGAAATAATCGAAGCAATTAAAAAAACTCCAGGAGCAAGAGGAGCGGTTCAAGCTGCTGCTGGAGGAGCATTTGAAGTTGGTCTAGGATTAGCTTTGGGAATTAAAGCAGCAAGCGCAGAAGGATTAGAATTTGACGTATTGAGATCTAATCCAGAACTTAGAAAGTTATTTGGTTACAATACTCCTTTAGCAGATTTTAAAATTAACGATTCTAGTCCAGCAAATAGAAGTGGGATGGCCGATAAAATTATTAGAGCTAGTGGAGTTTTAGGAAAAGGAGTATTTCAAACTACAGCAGGACTAGATAAAGAAGGAATTAATAAAGAAAAAGCGAGCAGACAAGCTATCGTATCTGCTTATTTAAATAAAAATTTAAAAAGCCAAGGATTTATACCAAATTATTCTCCACTAACAAATTCTGTAGCAAGAGAAGTGTCTGCTGGAGTTTCTCCATCATCAATTAGGGTTGGTCAAGATTCAAGATTATCTAACTCGCAAAATCCACTTGGTCTTGGAGTTTATAATACAAAAGACGAACCAGCTGGATTAGCACAAGGCATTGCTAGATTTAAAGATGTATTCTCTGCTAGAAAATCTGGAGCATCTCATGGATTTGTTCCTAATTTTGCGCCATTTAATTTTGAAGTAGGAGGTTTAGGAGCATTAGATACAAAGGTTGCTAATCAAGAAATTAGACAAAAATTAATATCTATTAAAGAAAAATTAACTAGACAAGAAATTTCTGTGCAACAAGCTAATATTGAAGCAGATAAAGTAGCAAAAGAATACGGAGTAACTGCGCAAAGCGCTAAAAGAATTTCAAATATAGCCACGGTTGGAGCAAGACAAGGATTTGGGCAAAAAATAAAAGATTTTGGAAGAAATGTTTCGACTGGTCCTGGAGGATTAGCGGCTTCAATTGCATTACCAGTTTTAGGTGGAGCAATATCTTCTGCATTACCAGAAAACGCAACAGTAGGAAGATCAATAGTAAGTGGAGTAAGTAGCACAGCAAGTTTTGCATTAACTGGAGCTCAATTAGGTGGTCCTTATGGAGCGATAGTTGGAGGTTTAATAGGAGGAGTAACTGCTCTTATAGATGTTCAAAAACAAATAGATGAAGCTCCAATTATAAAATTAGGAAAACAAATAGAACTATCTCAAGAAAAACTTAATGGTTTAAATGATAGTTTCAGTAGATTTAATGTGGTAACTGAAAAAATTTCAAATGCAATAAGTGGAAATATAAAATTAAATCAACAAGATTTATCGAAATTACAAGCAGAACAAGCTTCTGCTCTGAGTGGAATTGCGCCAGAATTCAGAGATGCTTTAATGGAAGCATTTTCTAGAGGAGATAAACTTAAAGTTCAACAAATAGAAACTCAAGTAATTCAAAGTCAACAAGGAGTTTTACAAGCACAACAAGCAGAAAAAGCTTTAAGAGAATATAATTTAACTCAACAAACTGGTCCCATGGATTATGTAATGTCTACTTTAAGAAATTATGCTACTATACAAGGTAATCAAATTGGGGGACCATTAGGTACAATAACTTCTCCAGAAGAAGAAAGAGCAAGATATTTAAAAGAAAATCCAGAATCAATCGTTAAACAAAAAGCTGCTCTTGACAACGCATTAAAAGCGCTTCCAACACAAATGACTTCTTTAAATAAGAGTGTCGCAGAAGTTGCTATTGAAAATATTACAAAATCACCAGAAGAAATTAAAGATATATTAAAAAATATAAAACCAGAAGGTATTAATCAAGCTTCATGGGAAGAACTTCTAAATAAATATTTAGGTTTAGAAGATTTGAAAAAAGCATATGAATCAGGTAAAAAAGGTAGTAGCGCGGGAGCAGACTATACTAAAATTGTTAAAAATGCAGTTAATACATTTATAACTGCAACAACAAATACTATAATAGAAATTAATAAAAGATTTAGTGATTCTGAAGCTTTAATTACCAATTCTACTAATCAACTTCAAAGTTCAAAATCAAGAATATTAGAATTAACAAAAATATTTGCTGGAGAATTTGCGCTTACCGATATTACTGCTAATTTTGATAAAATATTAGTTGACGCACAAGCTGCACAACAGAAACTTGGAGCAAGACAAAATATAGTTCAAAAACTTGCTGAAGTTGGCTCAAATGCAGCGGATAAATTTAGAACATCAAATACAAATACAAGCAATACTGATATTATAAAAGGTTTAAATAAAATAGATGAATTAAGAACTAAAGTTACAAATGAATTTGCAATTAGTCCAGAAGCAGGAATGAAAGCAGCTTCAGAGGCTAGTAAGGAATTAATAATTTTTAGTCAAAATTTGTCACAAGGGAATGAGGATATAAAATTAAATCTAATAGAAGCGTCCAATAGCTTTAATGAAATAGCAAGTAAATCATTACCAGATTATATAAATAAACTAGATTCCGCAAGTAAAATTCAAGAAACAAGTAGAAGAACCATTGAAGAGGAAACTTTAGCTAGAAAAAAATTAATTAGTATTAGTCAAAGTTTAACTTTTGGTGGTGGAATAGAAAGCTTTAAAAGAGGAGATTTTTTCCAAAAAGCACAACAATTCACAAGTGCTCAAGGAATGTTAGGCTCAAAGAATCCAATCTTACAAGGTCAAGGCGCACTAAATATTGCAGATACTTTAAAAGAATTTAAAATTGGTCCAAATAATAAAAGTCAATTACCAGGAGGTTTGTATGATCAAATCATAAATGGAATTACTGCTGATTTACAAAGGAAAGCTTCTTTCTTTGGTATTAAAACTGGTCCAGGTCAATTAAAACAAATTGCAGAAAATCAATTAAATGCAAGTCAAAAATTTGACGACGCAATTTCAACTAGTATTCCAAACATAGAGCAAAGTTCTACTGCGTTTTTTGATTTTATAGCTAACGAAGGTATAGCTATACAATCCGCAAGTATAAAAGAGTTAGCAGATCAAATAACAACTGGAGTAACAGGAGAAAGTCCAACTGCTCCTACTGTTCCAACTAGTGGAGAAGGTATTGCTAATGGAAACGTAGCAGCTCAAACAAGTGTTCGAAACGTAGAAAATAAATCGATAAGACTTCAAACTTTAAATAGTTTTCTACAAACAAAATTAAATGAAGAACAACAAAAGCTCGCTGTAAATGATACGAATTATCCATCAGAAGTACAAGCTAAAAGCGCCGCAGAGAATTTATCTAAATTACTTGATTTAAATAGACAAAACAGAACTGAAGAAACTTTACGTGGAGCTTTAATGGGAGATATGCTTAATAGCACAACCCAAATGACAAGCTCTTTAGAAGATCAAGCTAATGCTGACAGAATTGTAACAGAAGCAAAAGACGAACAAGCAAAATTAGTTCAAAAATTAATGGATAATCAAATAACTACAACTGATTATCTAACTCAACAAAAATCTCTTCAACAGGATATAGCTTTGCAAGTAGAGAGAACAGCGGAAAGAGAAAAATTAATACGTGATTATAAACAAGATCAAAAAGATTTAGCTTCTGGATATTTAAGTTCTACTGAATATGCAAATAGATCATTACAACGTCAGCAAGACCTTGCTCGTTTAAATCCGCAAGCATATAATCCATTAACTGGATCTGCTCAAAGTTTTGTTAATCAAATGAGTTATAATGGAACTCAATTATTTCAAGACTTAAATACAAGCGCAGTCGATGTAGCTAGAAATATTCAAGATTCATTCTCTAATGCATTTCAAGCTTTTGCTAATGGAACTGTCTCTGCTGGAGACGCTTTTAATAATTTTACAATTCAAATTTTAGATCAAATATCTCAAATCTCAAGTCAATTAGCTACTAAAATGTTATTTGGCGGAGTATTTAATATGCTTCAAGGATCACTAGGTGGATCAAACATGGGAATCTTAGGAGGTCTTTTGGGCGGAGGAATGGCTAAAGGAGGTTTAGTAAAAGGTTATGCTAGTGGAGGATATGTAACTGGTGGGTCTGGAGTAGTAGACGATGTTCCAGCGATGTTATCTAAAGGTGAATACGTATTAAATACAAGAGCAGTTAAAAGTTTACAACAAGCTTACGGAATGGGATTTTTACAATCATTAAACAATGGATTAACAGGGAGATATGCGGATGGAGGAATGGCCTTTCAACAAGAATTAGAAAATAAATATGTAGTGAGTGGTTTTGAAAATACTTCTGGATTAAATACAAAAGATATTGGCCAAGGTATATCTGCTTTACAAGCTTATATGGCTCAAATGAAAGGCGAAGCAAAAGTAGATCCAAGATTAAGTAATTATGCTTTAACAGATGAAACAAATAGAGCAAATTTAGAAAGAATGCAAACTGAGCAAACTTATTATGATTACCAAAGTTATTTAAATGATTCTTTAAATCAAAATATTTATACAAAAGCACAAGCAGAATATGTTTATCAGCAACAATTAGATGCTTATAATAGAAAACAAAAACAAAGCATGCAAGCTGCTTTCTTGAATGCTGGTATGGCAATCGGAGGATCATTATTAATGGGTGCATTTGGAGGATTTGGGGGAGCCGCTGCTGGAGGAGCAGGGGGAGCAGGAGGAATTGGAGGAAGTATTGGAGGATCAACTGGTTTTGGTGCAAGTTTTGGTATAGGTTCGGCTGGTACAGCTGTTACTTCTTCAACCGCAGCAGCTGGAGCAGGAGGACTTTTTGGAATGAGCCCAATGATGAGTCAATTAGCTACGTTCGGTTTACTTGGAGCAGGGGCAGTAGGTGCACCAATGCTAGCGAGTATGTTAGGAGGAGGAACTTCATACTCAAATACTAGAAGAGAAGGTTCTTCTTCTTCTGGATTACAATATAGTAATAGATTTAAATTCGCAGAAGGTGGAATGGCGCAAGATGATGTTCCAGCTTTATTAATGAACGGAGAATACGTAGTTAGTAAAGATGCAGTACAAAAATATGGATCAAATTTCTTTGATAAACTAAATCGAGGAAATGTTGGTAAATTTGCGAATGGTGGTCAAGTTGGGCCAATTAATGAATCCAAAAATCCAAATATTATTGAACAAATGGTATCAGATTCAACTATTAATAATAACACTAGTATCAACAATCAAACGCAATCATCTGATCTTGCTCAAACATTAAGTAGTCTAAATGACACCTTAAGTAAAAATACCTCAAATGAAGGAATGGTAAATAATATTAATATATCTATTAATATTGAAAGTGATGGAAATACTTCCGAAACTAAATCTAGTAATTCTAATAATAATGATGAAAATAATAACGATGATACAAACAAAACATCTGGACAAAAGATGAAAGCTTTGACTGAAATGATTAAAGAAAATACCATTAAAACAATTATCGAACAAAAAAGGCCAGGAGGATTACTAGCAAAAGGTAGTTAATTATGAGCTTAGTATCAATGCCAATAAATTTTCATACTGGAGAAGCAATTAAAACATATGGATATGATTGCGCAGAAGATGTTTATAATAATTTTCCAATATTGACTGGTTATTTAATAAGTGGAAAATCTGTACCAACAAATTTAACTGGAACATATAATTTATTCGGAAGTTATTCAAACTCTTTAGTAGTTCATAATAATTTAAAATATGGTAGTCATAATTTTTTTACCTATTCAAATGCCACTACATCTCCTAATAATTTTTTAAATCATACATTTTACACAGGAAAAAACTTTTTTGAAATATCTGCTCCTAGTTCTGGAGGAAGAACTGGAATTTTCATTACTGGAAAATTAGATACTTTATCACCTATTTTTTCTTCATGTATTAATAATAAAATACCATTAACAATTGCTTATACTGGCGCAAATAGTATTAATAATGAACTTAAATTAACATTAGGATTAACTATCAATACTAATATTATAGATACAACAATAAATTCAAATACAAAAAAATCTTTTGAACTTAGCGGTAACACAACTTATTTTTTTAAAATAAGCGGAGGAAATCCCACTTCAAATCAAGGAGTAGACATATCTAATGGAATTAATTTAACTATATCTAATTATGGAGTATTACCTATTGATCTTTTAACTGGAAGAGCGAATACTAAATTATTGTATACTCCTAATTCTAAATATGATACAAATTGTTATTTTACTGGATTTGTTACGGGTTCAGGAGATAGTTTTGTAGATCAAGTGAAAGCTGTTTGTGATGCAGAAGCTGAATCTTTAGAATTACAAACTGCAGCACAGAATGCCATTTCTTGCGCAAATTGTGACTATACTGTGACTTTCAGTGGACTTTGCCCTTCAAATTCTATTACTTCTACTTTAAGAAGTGGGTATGCTAGCGGAGATAGTTTTGTTAGTACATATGCACAAGCGCTTAGTAATATATCCCAAGACTCTTGTGATTCATGTTATTATCTTGTAACTGGAGAATTTTGGACAGGACAAAATGGTAGATTTTTATATGATTTTTATTTGGAAGATTGTTATGTAACTGGAAGCGCAGTTTATAGATATAGTGAAGATGCGTTAGGAATACAATCTTTAAAAGTTAATTTATTGAATAACGCAAATGCCAGTGGAATTTATAAAAAATGTTTAGAAGATAGTTTGCCAGAAAGAATATATGGTTACGAACAAAAATATGGTTACGAACAAAAATATGGTTACGAACAAAAATATGGTTACGAACAAAAATATGGTTACGAACAAAAATATGGATACGAACAAAAATATGGTTACGAACGAAAATACGGATACGAACAACTTTGGGGAAAAGAACAACAATATATTCCAAATTATATATATAATTACGATTCAATGAAAATAGACTACTGTGCATATTGCGGAATTGATGTAAATTTTTCTGAACTTAATAAAACAGATTCAAATTTTGCTATAGAAAGTTTTTATTTTGGTCCTGCACCATTTGATTATAGATTAATTGCTCCACAAGGAATTTCGGTAAATAATCCAAATCAAATTTTTGTAATAACAAGCGGCACGGAAGCTAATCAAACTGTAATATGGTACTCGCCTTATACTGTAGCGTATAGTGGAATCGGACCACGACTTACACTTTATACTTCTTTAAGAATGGATCCTGTATATAAAACAGCAATAAGTTCTCCAGGAAACATAAATGCATTTAGTGGATATTTTGGAACAGCCACTTCTCCAAAAACAAAATCTATATGGCTAAACGAAATATCTTATGATGATTTTGGTACAGATAATGAATACATAGAATTTCTTGCAACTCCAGATTTCACTACTTCTCCAGCCCTTACATATATAACAGCCTATCGTCAGAATGGAACTGTGTGGACCAGCTTTAACAATCCATGGGGTGGAGCACAATTTGCAACATTAAATAGATTTTCTGGAACTACATTAGCAAATGGATATAAAATATATTCTAGTGGTATTACAACTGGAGCTGCAACTTTCATAAATTCCGAATCTTTGGGTATTTGCGTTTCAACAGGATCAACTTGGGCTACTTCTGTTCCAATAGAATTTATAGCTTATACTGGGACAGCAGTCTCCCTAATGAATGGTCCAAATGGAGTTGGAATTTTAGCAACAAATGGACCAGCAGTTGGAACGGTTTCTCAAGTATTAGCTGATACACAAGGTAATCCAATATCTCAAAGAATGCATGATGTATATCCTCCTATTAATGCAGGAGTGACAGTAGGGCCAATTGCTTATGATGATTATAGTTTACAAAAAGTTGGACAAGGAAGAGAACACGGAGATTTTTATTGGAATATAGTGCCATTACCAAGAACAAGTGGAACTTTATCTTCTGGGCAATTTATATTAAATAGTAGCAGCTCTTTAAAAGAAATAAACCCAAGAATGGATATGACATTTTACGACATATATAGTAACTACAATTCTTTTATCAATTTTAAAAATACTCCATGGGATGGAATTGTACCTAAAAATACTCCTATAAGATTTTATGTATTTAATACTGATATCGATGGCGTTATTAATGTAGCTGGAAAATTATCAAGTTTTGAATTAACTGATTCAAAATATGTTCATAACGCTTATAAAGAAGATTGTAATTGTAATTATCAATATAATCCATATACTGGATATGGATATGGATATGGAAGCACATTAACAGGGGCAAAAGATTTAGCAGATTTTAATCTTACTCAAGATATAGGAGTATATAGAGAATTTAATCCCTGTCCAATTTACGGAAGGAATAGGGCTAATTTTGCGGCATCTGATACCTGGCTTCCAGAAGTAGAAGGGCTTTATCCATCTACTCAATATCCTTACAGAACAACTTATGTTGGATCTGATCCTGGATGGATTTTAATAAATTTTCGAACATTTTCTGTACCAAATAGAATTATCTTTAGACGAGCAGACACCAATGCTATAATTTATGATACAACTATTTGTGGAGAAATAACCAATGATGCTTTTGATAATTCAGTAATACAAGCTCCTGGAGTTGGAATTTACTGTTTTTATAAAACTGAGTCTTATGATACTATAAAAGCAGAAATTGCTTCATACGAAGCTACTTGTGGATTTTGGAGTTATAGTGTAATAGCAAGACCAAATGATTTATTAACTAATCTTTATGTAGAGTATACGACTTCTACAGACAATATTACTGCTGGTGGAAGTGCGCCTTGGACAACTGATTGGATTGTGCCAGTAACTTATACAAGAAAAATTAGAGTCAAATTTAAACCTAATAGTACAGAACCAGATAGATTAGTTATGACAGCTTTGGTCAGAGGAGGTGGAACTTCAAGTCTAATAGATACTTTATCAACAACTAGTATTTTAACTCAAGATTTATCCCTAGCAAATAATGTTACTGGTGTTAGAATACAAATTACCACAGATTCAACTAATATTCGAGCTGACCAGAATAAATGGACCTTTGGGGTGGCCAATTCTGGAGTAAATCCATTTTAATGGTGTAATATAGTCATATGAACATATATTCTTTTAAATACACCCCACTTAGGTTCATTTTTAATAATGTTACGGGGTCTCTAGCAGCAACAAATGTGACTTTTTCTAGTACATCTAGCGTAACACCTGTAAAAAGTATAGGAAAAAGACAAGCTTATTATAACCAAGTAACAAATGATGTTGTCATTCATAACGTTTCGCTTCAATATAATATTCAAAATGATGATCCAATTAAGGCGTTAATTACTAATATGAAAAGTAATTTAACAGACGTTGCTCCAAACTGTGATGTTGATGTTGGAGGGTTAAGATATACAGGTTGCTTTCTAGATGGCTTTTCTTTTAGTGTGGCTCCGAACACAATCGTAAGCGCACAAGCTTCATTTTTTACTTTTAATCCTCCTAGTGGTCAAGTTGGTTCTTACATTGATGGACAAAATTTAAATGCAAATTTTCTGCACGGATCAAGAACAAGTATGAGTTTGACTCCAAATAATTACCAAAATCAAATTGAATCATATGACGATATTTTTGGTATAAGTTATAATTTTAAACCATCTTATTTACCAATTAAAGTATTGAATTACAGAAGGCCCAAGACTGTGAAATTCAATGGTGCATCAGAAGAATTTGAAATGAATGAATCTTTGTATAGAAGAATATTATATACTGGAGAATCTAGAAATGTTAATTTCTCATTAGAAGCTATTTGTTGTCCAGGAACAACCTACTCTGTAGAAATTAGTGGCGCACAAAATGTTGCTATAGAAGGAAGTAGCGCTGTAGATGGAGTAACAACAACTAGAAGAAGATTTACTAAATTTTATTAAATGTTTTATTCATTTAAAGATTTACCAATTGTTGTAACTGGAAATAATTCGGGCTATCAATTCAATGCCCAAAATATAAAATTAACAATAAATCCAAATTTAGATTTTTCATTTAAAATTGGAGACAAAAGACCATTCAGAAGTATTGCATCTCAAGGTCTAACCACCACAATAGCTTTAAGTTATTTAGCGGAAATACCAAAAGAAAATATATTTTTAAATAATATAGTCTCTCCAAGTGGACAAAAATATTTTTACACGTTATGCTTTGGAAGTGGCGTATTTGAAAGTGGATATTTAAGATCGTATTCTTTTGAGGTTGTGCCAAATAGTATAGTTAGAAATAATTTAGAATTTGTATTTTATAGTACTGGATCTGGATTTAATCCAAATTTAATAACTAATTTACAAAATAATAATCCATCTTGGCAATTAGATCAGTATGGCATTACTGGAAGAAATACTAGTGCCGCAGAAGATTTTTCATTTAAATTATGGGAAAATAATAACCTAATATTAGATACTTTATCTGGCGAAGTATTGAATTTCAATTTTGATTATAAAGCAGATATTAATGCTGTTTATAGAATGAACGAATCATACCCTTATAGGGTATTGTATAATAAAGAAGAGATAAATTTAAATACTTTATTTAATTATTCTGATTATATTATGATGGATTCTAATACTAATTATTCTGGACTAATATCTCTTAAAAATTTAAATAATACAAATTTATCAAGCAATATAAGCTTAAATAGTGGTTATTTAGTAAATAAAGATTTTGATTTAAAATCTGATAACGTTATAAATACTAGAATATCACTAAAATATTATATATAATAGTTAAATGGATAACTTAATCGCTTCTATTTATAATAATAAAATATTAGTTAACGCTAATTTATCTAATAGTACTATATCAAAAAACTCATCTGTTATATTCAAAGATGATCACTCTATTTTTAATATAAAAGAAGTTGAAAGATATTTTATAGAAAAACCTTTTAAAAAATTAGAAGAAAAAAATAGGATATATATATTTGAACCTTCTAATGATTTATCAATAAATGATCAAATTGATCTAAGATATAACGAATACGAATTCAAAGAATATAGTGAAATATTAAATATTGAAGGTGAAGTATTTGATGGGCAAGAATTTTATCCAGAAAAAGGTATTTTTTGCTGGAATGAGAAAACTATTTTAAGGGTAGTTGAGGTCAAGGATTCTAAAATAAAATTTTCAATAATAAATAATGGAAAATATACTTCACCACCAGAGAAGGGATCATATTTTATAAATAATCATGGAGCTAGAATCTTAATCGATCATATTTATTCTAAAATTTCAGAAATCAAAGTGCAATCAAACATAATCAAAAATATATTTAATTTTAAAAATTATTCAATTATTGAATTCAATAATAATTTACAAGATCATATTTTAGATGGAAATATTTTCACTCAAAAAATTATTCTAACAGTTGAGCAGGATCTTGAGTCTAGATTTAAAAAAGATAAAGAGATTTTAATAATTACTAACTATTTGCCAAATCTTAAAGTTTATTATTTAGATTTAGAATTTGATCCATTTTTAAATAAATTTTATAAAAATTTATTAACTAGTATAGATTTAAAATTTGGTGAATTAGAAAATAAATTAAATAAATTAATAAAAAATTAATCTTTTGCGTCAGAAGGAATTATATTAGATGTTGTGATTGAATCTTCTGGCAAAGGTACATAAAGATTAGCATCTCCAATTGGTAAATTTGAAGAAGTTGTTATTTCTGACTCTGGGGATGGATTGAGGTCATTCGTATCACCAATTGCTAAAGCTGAAGAGGTAGTTATTTCTGACTCTGGAGATGGATTAAGATCATCAGTATCACCAATATTTAACGGAGTAGATAAAGTTATATTTCTCTGATCATATAAAAATGCATGATACCTTATAATAACATCCGAAGAACTATCCGCAGATCCACCAAAAGTTTCTCCCATGAATAAAGCTTCATTAAATGTGAATCTAAATAATTCTTGAGAAGGATCTTTGAATTTATTAAATCTAATACTAAAAGAGTCTACTTTATATTTACATAATAAATCTCTTATGTTTTTCAAATTATAATCGTCTGGTTTGATTCCAAATTCCAATTCAACGATAATTGGAGGGATGATTTTAATATCAACTGGATATGAATTGCCTATCGCATATATAATATTTTTATTTGAAGTTATATTTAAATTAAAAGATTGAAGTCTATTAAATTGAAAATCATCCAAATCAATCTCTATATTCGAATAGTCTGTTATATCAATTTCTGGTTGTTGAAGAGATGTCGTGTTTGGTTTAGCGACTCCACTACCAAATTCTCCCAATGTATTAATTGTGACGCTTAATTGGGGAATTTCCCCAATCGAACATCCAAGTCTATAATTAGTTAAAACACCAGAATTAAATGCAAAATATCTACTTTTATAATCAACATGACCAGAAAACGTATTATCATAATCAATAAAATTAATAAATGGATCATTGTCTATAAGTAGTTTATTTATAGTAATTTCGGCTGTTACATTACTATTATTATGATATGTTACTGACTCCATGCCAAGAGATTTAACTATTTCTATTGGGCTGGCGTAATTTGCATTAAAATTCTGGATTCCAACAATGCCAGTATTATTGATATATAAATGTTGATTTTGTTTGGAAATTCTAGCTAACATTAGCTATAATTACACTATTAATAAGTGTAATCAATAGGAAAGGTATAAGGAAATGGCAGAATCTTCGATATATGACGTAAGCGTTTATGGTAATTCTACTACTTACAGTAAGAATGATATTGTATATCACCCATCATCAAATGGACAATATTATTATAGTCTAGTTAATAATAATATTGGTAATACCCCTACTTCGGCCGCTAATTCATATTGGGGAGGATATAGGTCTTATAGTAGCGCTTTTGCTGCTGGAGTTTCAGCTCCAGAATTCATTTGGGTATCAAATTATGCTTCAGAAATTCAATCTAAACCAGCAATGAATCTTGTAAAATTTGGTGATGGTTATGAACAAAGAACCGAAGACGGTATTAATAATACTTTACTAAAATTAAACTTAACATTTGAAGGTAGAGATAAACAAGAAACAAGAGCAATAACTCATTTTGTAAGTAAAAGAAGAGGGGCTCAACATTTTTTCTTTGATGCACCATTTCCATATAATTTTGACAGTACTTCGCAAAATTTTCCAAAAAGATTTATTTGTGAAGATTGGTCTATAAGATATGTATTTTTTAATAATTATAATATATCTGTTACTTTTGTAGAGACTTCAAATATATAATATGAGTATAAATGTAAACCAACAAGCTGGAACTAAAAAAATCTTTACAGAAAGATCAAAATTAAATCCTACAAATTTAATTAATTTTTATGAATTGGATCTAAGAGAAATCGCTCAAGCAAAAAATGATTTAAATTTATATAATTTAAGTTACGCTGCTTCTATACCAAATCCATATTTAGGTTTAGTAAATTTAGATGACAATGGGATATTGAGATTTCATAATTTAGATATTAATTTAGAATCTTATAGTTCAAGTTTATTAAATGGTCAATTAGTTGGTCAACTAATTTGGAAAGGAAAAAGATACTTGCCATTCCCAATTATGGTAGAAGGATACGAAACCGCAACTAAAGGAACTTTACCAAAACCTAAAATAACTTTTTCAAATCAAAATAATATTAGTCAATATGACTATTTCTTTAGAACAATAAAAAATGCAATTAAATCTGTGGGAGATATTATCGGTTTAAAAGTAACGAGGCGAAGAACATTTTTGAGATATTTAGACGCAATTAATTTTAAAAGCAATGGAGGAATTATAAATGATGATAATCTTGCGATTGATCCAGATTCTTTAGCGGAATTACCTTCAGATATTTTTTATATAGACAGAAAATTAAGAGAATCTAAAAATCTTATTGAATACGAAATGAGTTCAGCTTTAGATTTAGAAAATATTAAATTACCATTAAGAACTATATATTCTGAATCTTGTAGTTTTGAATATAGAGGAAGTGGTTGTGAATACGGAAATAACGTTTATAATTCTCAAAATCCAGCTAATGGATACCCAGTTGCTACGGATAAAGATGAAATAATTAGTACATTATTAGGAGTAGCTATTACTCCTGGATCTCCACAAGAATGGAATTCTGCTAGTCCTGGAGTATACAATAAAGGGCAATTTTGTTTTATAAATATCAATGGGTGCAAATATTATTTTGTTGCAAAAATAAATAGTCTAAACAGTGCAATTTATCCACCAACAGATAAAAATTACTGGTATCAAGATCTATGTACAAAAAGATTAAGCGGATGTAGAAAAAGATATACCAGTTCACATGCAGATGGAATTCCATTTGGAGGATTCCCATCTACAGTAAAATCAGTATAATAAATGGAATATATTATATGGTAAACATACAACTACATGGTATAATTGGAGAAAAAATTAAAAAAAATAATTGGTCACTTAGTGTTAATAGTGTTTCAGAAGCAATAAGAGCTATTGAAGCAAATACTCAAATTTTTTATAAAAATTTAAAAGAATTAGATAAAGAAAATATAAAATATAGAGTTCTAGTTAATAAAAGAGATTTTAAATGTTTTAAGAATGAAGAAGAAATTAGAGACGATTTTGATAGGGTCTTTAATTCAAATTTAATGACTAAATTTGAAGATGATGAATTAAAAAGCATAGATATAATACCCATAATTGAAGGCGCTGGAGGTGGTGGAGGTCTTTTCGGAGCAATATTTGGTATTGCTCTGATAGTTGTAGGAGTCGTTTTAATTGCTACTGGTGCCGCTGCTCCTCTGGGAATAGGTTTAATTATAGGAGGTATTGGTCTTGCAGCAGCAGGATTTGCTTCTTTATTATCTTCTCCGCCTCCTTATCTTGCTCCAGAATTTTCTGCACCAGACGTAGCCAGCCCAAAAGGTGGTGGTGGAAAATCTTATCTTTTTGATGGACCATCTAATACAGCTGGAGAGGGTGGACCAATTCCAATAGGATACGGAAGATTATTAATTGGATCAAAAACTATATCTGCCTCTTATAATAATAATTATGTTCCATCATCTTCAGATCAACGTACAACATAATATATGAGTAAAAAATATATTTTACCTAATGAATTAATTAAAGGCGCAGGATGTTTTGTCGCTGGAACAAAAATATATACACCTTTTGGATATAAAAATATTGAAGATATTAAAATTGGAGATTCAGTATTTTGTTTTGATAAAGATTTATCTATAAAAATTAGTACAGTTGAAAATGTTTTCATACATAATAATGAAAAAGTTATTGATGTATTTTTTAAAGATAAAAAAATTCGAACTACTCCAAACCATCCTTTTTTAAATCAAAATAATGAATTTATTGAAATTGCAAATTTTACTACAGATGATTTGATTGTAGATAGATTTGGTGAAAGAATAAAAATAGATCATATAGAAATTATCAATAATGATTCTACTGTTTATAATTTTACTGTAGAAAAATATAATACTTATATTGCAGAAGATATATTTGTGCATAACAAAGGAGGAAGATCACCTCCACCACCACCGCCTCCTCCGCCTCCGCCTCCACCTCACACTCCAGTAGAAGCTGAAGAAGGTGTTGTTGTAGAGGGAGCAAAAAAACTTTCAAGAACAGAAACAGAAGTTTCAGATTTAGTTTGCGAAGGACCAATCGAAGGTTTAGTGTCTGGTAGTTATAGTTATAATGGTACGCTTGGAAATGTAGGATGGACAACCGCGAATTTTGCTTCTTACGCTGGAAGCAATCCACAATTAAGATCAGTTTATTGGAAGCAAGTTCCATTAATTGATGATGCAGGAAATTTTAATTATACATCTATTAATTTTAGAGCAGATTATGGAACTCAAACAACTGCCAATTTTTTGCAAAGTAATTTGGGTAGTTTAACGCCTACAAATACCTATGATTCCTTACCTTATGCTTCACGAACATTAAATATTAATGAACCTTTAAGATATGGATCGGATTTTAAGAAAGTAATTGATTTAAGATCAAAAAATGTAAATAAAATTATTGTAGCAATTAAAATTGACTCTTTATATGACCAACAAAATGATCCTAATTTAGATCGAGCTGATTATCCTGGAGGCTATAAACAATCCACAACAATTGGTGATATTCGAGATAGAACAATCACTTATAATTTTAAAATTAAAAAATTAAGTTACAATAGTTCATCTGGATTTTCTGAAAATTTAGTTATAAATAGAGATGATTCTAGTTCTGGTAAAGTAACGAGTGGATTTTTACATAGATTTGATTTTGATGTTTCTTCTTTTTATAATATAAATACAGAAGAATCTTCCTTTCTCGGTTGGAGAGTAGAGATTACTAGAACATCTGCAGAATCTAAAGTTATAAATTTAAGAGATGTTGCTAGTGTAGCAACTATTACTGAAATTTTTGCAGAAAAATTTATATATCCAAAAGTTGCAATGTTTAAAAGTTTATTTACTACTGAATACTTTAGTCAAGTTCCACCAAGGGCTTATGATGTTAGATTATTAAAAGTAAAAATACCAAGTAATTACGATCCAATTAGAAAAACATACAATGGAGATTGGGATGGTCAATTTTCTGATGTTTCTCATCAGTCCTTACCTGTAGGTTTATATTGGACAGATAATCCAGCTTGGTGTTATTACGACTTACTCACGAATAGTAGATATGGATTAGGAAAGTATATTAAAAATTATGATGTTGACAAATGGAATCTTTATCAAATTGCGAGATACTGCGACACTCTTGTTTCAGATGGATATAGTATTGGAGGACTAGAACCAAGATTTACATGTAATACAGTTATTAACGACTTCTCTGATGCATTTACTTTGATAAATGATTTTGCAAGTATTTTTAGAGGGTTATCTTATTATGCTAATGGATTAATATACGCTACAGCAGATATGCCAAAAGAGGCATCGACTTTATTTACTAATAGTAGTGTAGAAAATGGAGAATTTATTTATTCAAGTAGCAGTAGAAAAGTAAGAAATACTGTTGCAGTAGTTAGATGGAATGATATGTCTAATTTCGCAAAACCAACTATAGAATACGCAGAAGATCCAGAAGGTTTAAGAAAATATGGAGTTAGAAAAATTGAAATTACTGCTTTTGGATGTACGAGTCGCGGTCAAGCTTATAGAATTGGAAAATGGGCGTTAGCTAGTGAGCAATATGAAACAGAAACAGTTAATTTTACAGTAGGATATGATGCTTTATATTTAAATCCTGGAGATATAGTGAAAATTCAGGATAGTAATAGAACAGTAGATCGATTAGGTGGAAGAATTTTAGGAATTAAAACCACACCATCTTCTCACGAATTTATTCTAGATCAATCATATTCAGATTTAACTGGTTATTTAAATGGTGTTTCTGCTCCGCAATATAAATTTAATATTTTAACTCCTACGCATAAAACTACTGGAACAACTTTTAATGATTTTCTTACTGGATATCAAAGATCCGAAATACAAACTGGCTTATTTTCTATAAACAATATAAGTGGAATTTCTGGATATAACCCTACTCCAGACAGAGCAATAACAAGACTTACTTGTAATAAATTATTCGACACAACTAACTACGCTTTAACAACTGGAACCGTTTGGACTATTGAACAAACTGGTAGTGCAGGTAATTTTTATCTAACTCCAGAAACTGAATTATTTAAAGTAATAAGTATAACAGAAAATGAATCTCATAAGTTTAATATTAATGCAATTGAATACAATCCTTCTAAATATTCATCAATTGAATCTGGAATTTCTCTTTCAGAAGCTCCAGTAGTAGATCCTGGAAGCACAACAATTCTTGATGCAGGAACACCCTCTTCTTTTAACTTAACTTCGTATACAAATCAATTAAGAATAAGTGGAGTAATTGGAGCTCAAACTCAACCAACTAGTGGACCAGGAGCAAGAGAAACGACCTATTGGAAAATTTTTGCTAAGACTGGTAGTGATTTTAATGCTGGTGATCTTACTACTGTTTTTTATAACAATCAAGGAAACTCAATACAAGCTCCAAAAAACGATTTTCAAATTGGCTCAATAGTAGTTACAAATCCATCTTCTTCTTTTGGACTAGATGCGGTGAATGGAGATTATTATTTTAGAGCTTATGGATTAAATAGTTATGGATATATTTCAAATGGTTATCTTGCTGGATCCCCTAATCCTATAACTTTTTTAAATGCAAATTTAAATGATGCTACAAATTTTATTACATTAAGTAATTTTGAATATTCAACAACCCTTGATAGCTTAAGTGGTGTAAATTCAAATTTACTTACTGCAAATAAGTTTAGAGATTATGGAATAAATTTAGCTTGGAGAATTAATAATTTATATCCTTTATTAAAAACTTGGAAAGCAAAAGATCTTGAATTTAGAATTGATTATATAACTGGCACTTTTTCTGAAAATAATATATATACATCTACATTTACTGGATTTGCTGAAAACAATGGGGCGAATATAAGTTATTCGCTATATCCAAATAATACAAACAATAGTGGATTGAATTTTTTTGCTACTTTACCAATTAACAGTTTTTATATAGCTATAGATTCTCGAACAGGCGCAGCAGGAAAATGGACATCTCAATCAACTCCAGCTTCTAATAGATTTACAAATGCAGATGGTTATTTAGTGGGATATTTTCAAAATGATAATGTATCTTTTGATCTTAAACCTCCTGTAGGTGGTGATTATAGTATTAATGTAGGTATTACTGCAGATAATAATTTTAATTTATCTACTCCAGGACTAAAAGCTTTATACCCTGATATTAAGGGCGGTTTTGTATTTTATAGTGAAACAAAAGAAAGCATGCTTCAAGAAGCGAATATCACTTCAATCATAAATCAAGCTTTATCAGACGAAACTAAAAGTTGGGTAGCAGAATTATATAGTAGTGGAGTTCAAGTTAGAGAAATGTACATGGGAACAGATGATGTATTTTCAACTAATTCATCTTTTTCTAATAATGGAAATCCTATTAAAAGTGGTTACGTTAACATAAAGCCTTACGATACATTAATTAATGAATGGTTAACATTTACTGGATATGACAGAGATTATACATTTTTAGATCAAGATCCATTTTTTAGATTTCCAAATCCAGGAAATCAAGTGTCTTTAGATAGAGTAAGATTCAATAGAAAATTAACAAATCAAATTTTAGCATTAAGTTGGGCTACTAATGGACCAATTTCAGCAACTGGCACATTAAGTAATGTTTTCAATACTTCAGAAATTCTAGCGATGAGTGGTTATTTGCAAAGTGGAATAGATCAAGTCAGTGGAGATTTAATACTAACAGGATTTGCTTTACAATCAGCAGTAACAAATTTAAGTGGAAGAACGGTCTTTACTACTGGTAATCAAAACATAGGTGGAGTAAAAAGCTTCACAACTGGAATAAATATTATTAGTGGTACTAATCCACAAAACTTAAGAGTGTTCAATAAAACTGGTACGAATACTGGAGAATATGGTGTTTTTGGTTGGAATAATAATAATAATTTAATCATTGGAGCTCAACAAACTAATCTTGGAATTTTAAGAGATGTAGTGATAACTGGTAATAATATAAACTTCATGCCTTCTGGAAATTTAACTTTGAATAATAGTGGAATTGCTTTAGCTAGTGATTTAATATCTACAGGAAATTCATTACAAAGTCAAACAAATGCACTTAATAATTCTGTAGTTTACATAACTGGAGATCAAGGAATAAGTGGAAATCTAACAATAAGTGGAAATTTAAATGTTAGTGGAAGTGGCGTATTTGCTTCTGGAATAGATTTTAAAAATGGAAAAATAATAAATGCTGTGCCAGACCTTTTAAATGTTTCTGCTAATTTTAATATTACTGGAACACAAAATGCAAGAATGATATTCGCAAATTCGGCTATATTAATTACAGGTACAATAGTAAGTGGAAATATTACAGGATTTAACACTACAATAATTCAAATTGGAGCAGGACAAATTCAAATTACTGGTTCTGGAGTGGGAGTATTAATTAATAGTTACAATAATCAATACAAAACAGCAGGACAATACGCTGGAATTTCACTACTCCATACAGGAAATAATGGATATTTAATGTACGGAAATACAGCTGCATGATAATATTACCATCAGTTTCTTTTGGAATTATAAGCCGTTCAGATTCTATTTCTGTTGTAACAGAAGCATCAACATATATTGCTGCTGTTGAGGCTGCTGATGGTCAATCATTAGAGTCTTCAGTAAAAACAGCTATTAATAATTTTATAGATGGATGCAAAAGCGATGGAATATGGGATGCTATAAAAAGTTGTTGTATACTTGCTGGCGCAAGAACTTTAAATGGCGCTCTTGTACCCTTAAAAGGAACTGCCCCAACTAGCTTTTTTTTTACATCTTCTGATTATAGTAGAAGCACTGGTCTTTTAAGTGATGGTACTACTAAGTATTTAAATAGTAATAGAGCCCATAATGCAGATCCTCAAAATAATTTTCATTTATCAGTATATCATCATAGTAATACTATTCCGCTAAATGCTACTTATTATTATCTTATTGGGGCAAGATCACCAACAACTTCTCTTTCCCATATTGCTTTCTTTAAAGCTACTTCTGGAGCATTGGGAATGGGTGCGGGCGCTAGAACCACTCAAAGCCAAATTTTCACTCCTTATGGAACTTCTTCTCATGTAGCAGGTATCTATGGTGTTACAAAAAATAGCACTTCTCAACATACTCTGTATTATCCACTTACTACTTCTCCAGCATCATCAAGCTATACATTTTCTAGTGTAGCAAGTGTAACTCCAGATGCAACAACAAATTATTTAGTTTTTGGTCGGGCCAATCTAAATAATAGCCTTAGCGAATGTGTACCAGCAAGAATAGCTTTTTATTCTATAGGAGAATACTTGGATATGACTTTGTTGAAAGCTAGAGTGAATACTCTGATATCTGCACTTTCTGGATTATAAATTATTTCTTAATTTTTTTAATTCTATCAATCAGCTCAAAAATTTTAGACTTTTGAATATCTTGAACGCAGCTTAAACTTTCTGCTCCTTCGAACTTTTCTTTTACAAGTTTTTCTTTTAGATATTCAAATGATATACTTTTATCTTTCATAACTTTTTCAAGTAGTACTTGAGGAGAAGTTGGATTTTCATTTGATGAAACCGCTTCTTCTAAAAGTTTAGCATCTCCAAGTTCTTCTTGGGACACAATATTAATCTTTAGAAAATTACGCACACATCTTACAAACGCTCTATTCTCTGCAATCGCTGCCAAAAAGAATCTAGCAAAACTCTTTGTATTATTTAAAGTGGCATCAGCAAGAGCTTCAAACTCGATAACTCTACCACTTGTTTCATAATTAGGAATCCATGTAATTTTACAAGATGTAGCAAAGTAATTTTCACTAGCTGCAACTACTTTATATTCGACACTAGTAAACCCTCTAATTTGAGCGAGTTCTTTGATACCACCCAAAAGAATAAGCAAATTCTTATCTTCTAGTTTAGAAACATCTGTTTCTTGAGTTTTCTGTCTATTTGGTACTAGATATTCTTGTTTAACCATTTTACGCCAATTAATCGTTGCGTCATCATTATATACATAATTGATATTTTTATCTTCAATTAAACCATACTTATTTCTAGTAATAAGTTTTGGTGGAACTACCTCTAATATTGGTTCGCTAACCAATTCTGGAACAATATTTGTATCGAAAAGAGCGGAACTTCCGATGGTGGTAGTTTGATCTTGTTGTTTGATTTTTGGACTCATTAATAGTATGATAGTCTATTTATATAAACTAGTCAACTAAAAAAGCATAATTTTGTGCATATTTCCAAAATGTATCTGTATCAATTATCTCTTGCACATTTTCATTGAAATCTTTAATAGGTAAATCTTTTTCCACAGCAGCTTCGCTCATGTATAACTTATTATCACTTAATATGAAATGATTACTTTTATAGTATTTACCTTTAACATTAAAATCTTTTTTAGTCTTGGTTTGAGCTTTTATAATTAAACCTAAATCCATATAATTTATTTTAATTTTATCAATCTCTTCTTGCTCTAAATCGGACATTAGCCCATATTGGATATTCAAACTTTTTAATAATTTAATAAAGTTTGGATTATTGTCTTTGTCTATTTTATAGATGATTTGAACAATGTTTGCTCTATACTTTTTGATTATCTCTTCTGATATACTTTTTTCTGTTACGATAATACATTTATTTTGCGCTAATTCTGTTTCCAATACAATTTCACTAAAATGTAAATCCATTCTAACTATAATATGAGGAACATTAAATGCCTGAGTGTTAACTATCATTGTTGGCAACATCTCTATAGTTTTAGTATTAAAATTTAATCCAATGTTTGTAAATTTATATTTTACATTAGGCTTGATATCTAATTTATTGAGAATAGCTTCTGCAATTTTATCTGGTTTAATTTCGTTAATTAATTTGGGTTGTTCTTGAGCAGCGTAAGATGGCTTACCTTTTTCAAATCCTTCAATAAGAACAATGTCCTGATCTTTACTCCAATAAGGCTTATTTTGAGCAGCATAGATATTACCATATAATGCTACAGTTTTCTTATTTAAATAAGAGGCTAGTTGAATACCAAAGTTATTAGAACCTGCGTATAATTGAGCATTTTTAATTAAATATGCTTTTTGATTATATGTCTCGCCAATAACTGTATAAGCATTTAGTAATTTTAGATCATTTTGTGCACAAGTTTGTAGTATTTTAATATTAGCTTTATTTAATTCTGGAAGAATAAGATTAACTACTTCTTGCCAGTAATCGTAATTTTTAGCTGGGGCTTTGTTATCGTTTGTATCTAATATAATGTATTTATCAAAATTTAATGGATAATATTTTTCATAAATATATGGTCTATTGATTTTAACTCCACAAGATGTTGCAAATGATTCTAAAGTATGCATAATTTATATTAAAAGTTCTTAATATCAAATTCAATTTTATCTTTAGCATTATGTAAATAGTTTAATATTTTTTGTGTTCCAACGTAGGGCAAAAATGCTATATCGAAATAACCTTCGTGATCTTTATTGCCTTCACACCAAATTTGATTTTCCATTTGTGGAACAAAAGGTATTACTTTATGAACATTAGGATTGCCATCTAATATTTCGAAAAATTCATTTTTTGTGGCAACATATAAATTATGGTTTGGATAAAGATTTTTAATAGAAGGAAATAGACTAGTACTTAAGAATACGTCTGATTCTTCTTGTGGAATAACGTATAATATTCTTTTGCCTTTATCATTTTTGTCTAAAAGATCTTCAAAATTGACTTTTTTATTTTTTTGATTCTCTTGCCAAGCTACTTGTCTAAAATAGTTTTCAATCTCTTCTCGTTTTTTGCCTTTTCCTAATTCTTGCATCCAGTATTTATGGCCATCGTCGTTTTCGTCTACATCTGGTCTTTTTAAGATATTAGCATATAAACATTTTAACCATTCAGAATCATTATCTATTTTAGGAACATTGAAAAGTGGATCTTGGTCTTCTGCTTGAATTGAGAAATTTTTATAATCTATATACTCTGCAGAATCAATAAAATCTTCAAATTTTTTGCCAATAACCTCAGAAGAGTAATGATTCATAGTCCATTCTCTCGCAGCTTTACCCATTTCTATTCTTTTTTGAATAGGCATTTTCCAAACTTTTTGAAGTTGTTTTGCAATTGAGCTAGGCATAGTAGAAGCTTTTCTAAATTCAGTTCCATGCTCTCTATATTCAGACCAATCTAAAGCTAGAGAATTCGCTTCTTCATAACACATCTCTTCACCACAACTATAATTTGTAACCAAAGTAATTAATTCTGTAAGTTTTGCTTCTTGAATGGGTATTTCTTGTCCTCCACTTGTAAATGGATGACAATATACATCCATTAAATTATAAATTTCATTAAGTTGAGATTCTGAGATTCCAAGACCAACATTAGTTGTAATCTGTGCTTTTTGTGCGCCACAAAATTTACAATCCAATTCTTGTCCCGTAAAATTTTTAACTTCATAATTACCACAAACCTTACATACATAAGTTGTTAAAATTTCGTTCTTCGGCACTCCATATTCATCTGCTAGTTTATATATATTCCAACCCTCTGACCAATGAGTATGCAATAATAAATACGTGTTCTTTACTTCTGGATTTCTAGCTTTCCACAGAGCATAGCCTTCTAATAAATTTGGTATACTTTTCCTAAGTTGATTTCTAAAAACAAATCCAACAATAAAAGCATTTGGAGAAATATTATTTTTAATTCTTAAATTTTTTCTTTCATCTTCTGATAATTTATAAAAATTGTTGACATCAATCGGGCCATGCATTGTCTCTATATGATTATGTCCAATTTCATGTAGAGCCTTTGTTGCAAAATCGCTCCAAATCCAATAATGTTTTAATTTTGGAGCGCAAGCTACAGCGGTAGGTAGAATAGGTAAAGAATCTAGCGTAGTCCAAATTGCAGATTTAATCTTTTTGAACCAAGGCTTAGATATGCTGTAATCTACGCCCCAAATATCTTGAGCAGCAATATAAACATCTGGTTTTTCTTGTTCTATTACTTTATCTATATAATATGAACCATAGCTCGCCATTCTAGCTTGGTTTGGGTCTTTATTTAATTGTTCTATTTCTGCTGGAGAATTTGGAAGAGTGCCTAAAGATTTCCAAGGAGTCTTTAATAGATCTGGATTTCCTTCTTGCATGCCACAGCAATAATGTACGATATCATATTTACCAGTTTTATACAGATAAGTTAATAGAGATTTAGAAACTCTACCGAAACCTGTTTTGGCTAAAGCAAAATCAGAATGATATAAAAATTTCTTTTTTCTAGACATTACCAAAGTTCGCCATCATTATCAGTTTTGGCATCGTTTTGATTTTCGTCGTTATCTTCTTTTTTAGAGTTTTTAAGTTTTTTAATTGTTTCTATTCTTTGACATTCAAAAACGGAATCTAATGCATAAGATAAAAATTGCTTTAGCAAGCGAGCCTCATTGAAATAAAAACCAATTAAATATGATTGTTTATTTTCACTATTTTGTTTATCTGTTTTAGATACCATGTAAGAGAATCCAACTTGTTTATCTTCTCTAATATATGGAGATAATTTAATTTGTGTAGATTGTTTTTCTGATGTGTGATATGCAGAAAATTCGGTATTTCTTTCAAGAGCGTCTAGAAGACCAGCAGCTTCTGTTAAAGAAAACTTGATCTTAACACTTTTGTTTGGATTATTTTGATTTTCAGAAAATGAGCCAATTTTCTTAGCTTCATTCCAAGAAGATTGTTTAATTAATGAGCTCCAAATAGAAGCGTCTTTTGAATTTACTGTGAAACTGCAAGCGGTTCCAGTATTTTTACTATTAGGTTTGTAGAATGATATCATATAGTGATGATATATTATGTTTAATAAAATGTCAAATCTTTTTAATTTCGCTTAATTTCATATATATTTGATGATCTTGAACAGCTACTAAGTCAGCAAATACACAGTCTTCTTTTTTAATACCTTTGACTATTACAATATTCTTTTCCTCTGGATTCTTATTTCCATTCAAAGTTTTGCAATTTTCTATCTTATCATTAAATAATAATACAGTAATATCGCCAGATTCATCTGAAACTTTAAGTCTTAGATATTTGGTTTTCTTCTCGTTCTTTGATATACCAGAATGTACATCAGTAACTTCTCCAACTAATGCTACTTTTTGATTTACTGGCAAATCCATAATTTCATCAATAAATAATAAATCTTCTCTCTTTTCGTTAAAGATATCTTTTAATGTTCTTTCGTAAGTATAGCCCAAAAGTCTTTTTTCATAATACCAATTAGCAAAACTTTCGCTCTTGCTATTTTGATTGTATATTTTAAGGTAGGGTTCGTATTTAGTTTTAATTGTATCTAATCTAGAGCTCTTAATTATAACTTTATTCTTTTCATCAGTAAATGTATTTAAATGTTTAATGATTCTAATAAGATCATAATCAAATTGTTCGGCAAATGAAATTGCATATTTCTTTTCTTTTGATGTTAATATATTCCAAAGTTGAGCTTCTAATACTATTTTACTTCTAGATTGTTTAAATCCAGTTAAAGCTCCAGCTTGAATCAACGAACATAATACTCCGATGTTAAGATCTGCTTCTTCTGCTGCTTGAAAAATTTCAAACTTATTAGAGTACTTGTTTCTAAATCCATTTAACTTCTCAATTGACTTATCTGAAATACCTTTAATTGATAATAATCCAAATCTAATATCAGAACCTTCTATTGAAAAATCCATCTGAGATTTAATGATATGAGGTTTTAATAATTTAATATCGAAGTGACCCATTTCTTTTTGAATTTTAGATATTTCACCAATTGGATCTGGTTCATTTCTAGTCATCTTTAGTAGAGATAAAAAGAATTGTTGAGGATAGTTGAACTTTAAATAAATAGTAATCGCGGCTAAAGCTGCATAAGCGATTGAATGTGATTTATTAAATGAATAGTTTGCTGAATCCTCCAAGATTTTCCATAAGATTTCCCCTACTTCTTTTGGAAGTTTATTTTCTTTAATCTTATCTTCGATCTTCTTTTTCCAAGCTTTAATTTCTTCGGTTTTCTTTTTACCTACAATTCTTCTTAAAATTTCTGCTTCATCTAAGGTGAAGCCAATTTTATGAGCCATCTTCATTAATTGCTCTTGATACAAAGCTACTCCACCAGTATCTTTTAATATGTCATCGAAGAATGGATGGATGCTTTCAGATTGTTGAAAATTAGTATGAGCAGCATATTTATCAGCAAATTGCAAAGCTCCAGGTCTAGCTAAAGCTAAAACTCCACTTAATTCTTCTAGGTTCTTAGGCTTAACTTTTTGACAAACTTTAAAATTAGTTTCTGCTTCAATTTGAAATAGGCCATGAGGATTTCTTAGGTCTTGTAGATTTCTATAAATAGACTCATCATTCAAGTCAATATCGGTTATTTTTTTACCAATACTTTTACAAACATCATCTACTACAGAAACGCTTCTTAAGCCTAGAATATCAAGTTTAATATTAAATAATGAAACCCAACTCATATCAAAACTTGATACCGCTTCTTTGTCTCCAGATAATTCAGTTGGACAAGATTTTTCTAAATCATTATAAGATAACAAAACTCCAGATGGATGAACGCCCTTATTTTTGATTAAGTTTCTTAGTTTAAGAGCAACGGCATAAATATCTTTATTAGATTCGCACCATTCTTTAAATTTAGGAACTTCGTCAAAAGCTGTTGTAATATCTTTAACTTGTCCGAAAATCTTTGGAATCATGGATGATACTTCTGTCATCTCTTGTTCTGATTTTTCTCCAACGATTTTTCCGCACTCCTTAATTAAGAGTTTTCCACTTAATGTATTTAATGTCAAAATTTTACTAGTCTTACCTTTGAATTGTTCTTCTAGGTATTGTAGAACTTTATGCCTATTATAATAACAAATATCCAAATCTACGTCACACATTAAACTACCATCTAAATAGGTCACTCCATCAACAACTTGCTTTTTGGCTCTAATCTTAGATATAAATCTTTCAAAATAAAGATCATATTTAACTGGATCAATTTGAGTAACTCCAATTAGATATAGTATAAGAGAACCAGCTGCTGAACCTCTACCTAATCCAACTGGAATGTTGTTCTTATTGCAATAATCAATAACACTCCAAACCAAAATAATATAATCAATAAACTCTAATTCTTTAAGAGTTTCTAATTCGTACTTTGCTCTTTCAATATATTTTTTATATAAATCAGAATCTTTCTTAAGATTTAATTTTTTAAATCCTTTTAAAGCTAATGCTCTCAGGAATTCATAATTTGATACATCTTCACTTACTTCTAAGTCATGCTTATATTCATTATCTATTTTAAATTCTGGAAGTCTTACTCCATAAAGAGGTAGATCCACTTGATCAAATAAACTATTAAAATCTTTATTCGTCATCTTCTTCCTCTCTTTGTATTTTATCTATTTGTTTATCAAAAGCCGCTAATCCAGTAGCTAAGATTCTCATGGAAGACTTATCTTTTAAGTGAAAAAATACATCTGCTTTTCCTTGCTTTTTACCTTTTTGAACAGTTATTAGAAGATATTCTATATTACTATCTTCTAGTTTTTGCGTCAAGTCATATACATCATCTAAAGATCCCATATTATAACTCAATTTGCCACTTTAGCTTATTCCAAACTTTTAAGTTAAGATCAAGATCGTTAATTGCATCATGCAATTTATCATACTCATGATCTATACTATTCTCTTTACCAAGGAATGTCAAGCTGCTTTTTATATCTTTTCGTTTTGTATGATACGTTTTATATTGATATTCTAATAAATCAGTATTAGGTTTATATGGAGTTCCATACTTTATTCCTCTGGCTATACAATTAGTATCAATTATTTTGTTCATTAAATGATCCCAATGACAACCCATAGATTCATATAGTTCTTTAATTAGGAAAATATCGAAACCAAGAATATTATGTCCAACAATATAATCTGCATGATCTAACCAATCTTTAATTGTAGGAAATGCTTCTTTAATATCGAGTCCTTCTTTTTGAACTTTCTTATGATCGTATCTTGTGATTCTCGCTGCATCATCGCTAATTTTTAAATCAGTATTCCATTTAATATAAAAATTCTTACTATCGGTTTTATAATCACCTTTTGCTTTTATCATTCCAATTTGCCAAGGTAAGTTGTGACAGAAATTCAAACAAAGATTAAATGTTTCTAAGTCAATAAAAACAAAGGTCTTACTCTTGTCGTATCTTAATAAATGTTCGTCCATATTATCCTAAATCTGCAAATGGATCATCAGTTGAGATATTCTGATCATATTTTTCGTATATATGATATGGCACTTTCATATCTCTGATATTATAATGCCATTCTAAATGCTCTAACTTATTTTGCTTGAACCAATTTCCATTATCTTCCGTAAGATTATACATATGAAATGCGTTGAGATTTTCTGCGAAAGCAACAATATAAACTGGAGCTTTTAACATATTAGCAAACCAAACGCTCATATATTTTTGTTGATCTCTTTTAGAATATCTTGTTAATATTGATTCAAAATATTTTGGCGGAGGCACGCGTGTATAATCATCAATTCTGGTTAATTCTAATACTGCTCTAGCTTCTGGTATTTTATTTTCAAATGTTACGCAAATCAAGTCTTGATCTATTGCGTATAGTCCACTTTCATTATAAAGCATATTCCTATAGGCAAGAGTTCTGTCTTCATTGTCTGTTCTTTGACGAACTTTATTTCCATACTCATTAACAATTTTTTCTATAGTTTTCATTTATTTTTAGTGGATAAGCTTTCAAAAGAAAATCGATTACTGGTCATATGTGATAATTCTGGTTTATTTAAAGTGGTTCGATTATTAATACATCTGAAGGTTAAATATGCTTTAAAATCCTTGCCGTTTTTATAGTAGATACTTTTAGTATTTAGAGTTTCTAGTTTATTAGCTTTGGCATAAGCTAAAACTTTATCCTTAATGATATGATCAAATGGAAGACTATTATTTTCAATGAATAATATTGGTTTGGTAAATTCTAAATCTGGCACACAAACTGTTCCTCTTAATGTGTTATTAAAAATAAAAGAATCATAAAATGGAATACATAATATTAAGTTCTTATCGCTCCATAATAATTTTAAAGTTTTGAAATCTATTCTTGGTTCATAATAAAAACCATCTTTCGCAGCAGTTGAAAATATTTTAATTAAATCTTTATAGCCTTGTTCGTTTTTAAAAAATATAACTACTTTAGAAGTTTTTTGACGAGACTCCTCTGATCTTTCAGTCATATCATCGTTTATAGAAATCCTTAATCCATATCTTAAGTTGATATTATATTTCTTGGTATTGGTATAAGCTTGCAGAAACGAAGTCATATTATCTTCAACGAGATTAATTTCTTTTAAATTATTATCTTTAGCAATATCTATAATAGAGTCTGGCTGATTGTCCTCTTTCTCTTCGTCTTCAAGAGTAAGGATAGATCTTCCAATACTAAAATGAGACTTAAATAATGGTAGTACTTCCATTTGGATATTATAATTAATATATATTCTAGTGTCAATAGCTAATTTAAATCAGCAAAATCATCGCTACTTTTAGTGACTTGGCTTTGTGGCCATTTAGGACAACCTTCATATTTTCTAGTTTCTACTTTAAATCCTTTAATATCTTTAAAATCATTCTCTAAACTTGTCTCAACTATTTCGCCTTTATCATTTAATTTGATATAATATTCATAAGGATCTTTATATGGACATTTCCATCCACCTATTTTGCACATCCATTTATTCTTTTCACTATCTATTGCAAAATTTGCTTTAGCAGAATTTTCATCAAATTTATCAACGTAATCATTAATATGCTCTAAATAATGTTCAAAACCAGTAATTTGTTCGTCTGTAAAAGTCAACTCTTGAATAGGTTGCTTTGGAAACCTAAGAAATAAGAACTTTACAATAGGCTTTAATTTGGGCCATAATTTCTTACTTGCTAGACTATACATCATGGCTTGAATATTAGCTTCAAGGTCATCACCCCTAAACTTGTATTTGGAGCTCTTATAGTCGATTATATGCATTTCTTTTTTGGTTTTAACGGGTTTGTCTATAAAGCCTCGAATACGATATTTAGGCTCTTGGCTTTCTATATCAAATGGGTATTCTGGTTTAACTATATCTCCGTGTTGACCAAAGAAATCATGTTTTAAACCTACTAAAATCATATCATTTAATAGTTTATAATTACTATCATCTAATTTAACTTTTTTGGCTAATTTTTTAACTAGAGTATCGACACCTTTATCTCCATTAATAGCATTCTTTTTAATTATTCTATTATAGTTCTCAAGGTGTCTTTTATTTAAAAGTAATTCAAAAACTGTATGACAAATTGTTCCTCTTAAAGCTCCATCATTTTGAGATTGCGGGACTTTAGTATGATAGTTATTCCAATAAACCCAAGAACAAGTTTCAAGGGTTTTAATTCTAGAAGCTGAAAGAACTTTTAAATTTTTGGTTTCTTCTGCCATTGTAGTATTTCTTCGGCGTTCATTTCGCCAAAATCTTTCTTGGATGGTAATCTAATCTCTAATTGTCTCGAATCAAAATATCTTAATAATTTATTATAAGCTTTTTCTGCTGCAACATTACCTGCTCTATTTTTTTCTTGATCATTATTGAATGATATATAAATTTTAGTAGGATCTACTTTTAGTAAAACATTCAAAATTGATACGCTAACTTCTAATCCGAAAGTAACTATTGTATTTTTAATTCCAGCGTCCCACAAAGATAAACAATCTCCAATGCTTTCTATTAAGAATACTTCTTTGGAGTTTTGAATATCATCAATGTTTAAAAACAAAGGATAGCACCAATTGATTTTTTCTCCCAAATGCTTCCATTTGATTTTGCTTTGAGAGTTCAAATCTCTTCCAGAAAATCCTACAATATCTTTTTTACTATTAAGAATTGGAAATACATATCTATTTTTCATCTTGCCATTATCCGCTACTCCACCCAAAAACAACTTTAGAGTTTCTTGAGAGACTCCTCTGTTTGTCCAATAAGAGTGATCTTTTTTTAATTTTAAAAGTAAATCTTTATCAAAAGTTTTTGTAGATTTAATCTTTGGTTTTTCGTCTTTGAGAACGGTACTTCCAACAAAGTTTTTTTCTTTAAGCCATGTTTTCGCTTGATCTTGAGTTTCCAGTTTTAAGCTGAGTTTAATTAAAGTAGCAAAATCCCCACTTATGTTCTCCTTGAAATCGACCCAGTTTCCAGAATCTTTATAAATTCTCAAAACAGAATCATTATCGCTATCTCTATAGATTGGTCTTGTTCTGTATTCTTTTCCACAATCTTTAAGTGAATAACCTATGTTGGTTAACACTTCGTGAATATTTACTCCACTTTCCATTGTAATGCCTCACTTATAGTTGGAAAATTTTTAATAAAAATACTTTTACATTCATCTGCGATTAATCTGTGTTCTTTTTGAGTATTCTTTTCTGTTCTTAAATCAATATAATGAACCCAGCTTCTAAGAGATCCTTTCATATACATTGTTGTCTCTGTGGTTAATGGAAGAATCATTCGGGCTACTTCTTTTGCTACTCCTCCTTGAATCATTTTGTTGTAAGCTATAGTTGAAGCTTCTATCGCTTCTTGGACGGAAGTATATAAATCGGCATATCTTAAATCTGTTGGGTCTAATAAGTTCTCACCTACTTGGCGGTTTTTATCTCCTTGCAGTCTGAATTCAATATCTTCAAAATCTGTTGCGACACTATACCTTTGACTAAATTCTTGAAAACTAAATGATCTATGTCTTAAGATTTGCGCTGCAATTGCTCTGCTGGTTTTAATTTCAACCGTCATATCAACCATTTCAAATGGACTCCAATGTTTGTGTTTAATCAAGAAGCCAAGTAATTTTGGAGCACTTTCTGAATTCATTTGATTGGATGGATTACTTACTCTGGCACAATAAGCAACTAAATCTTCTGCATTTTGTAGTCCTTCAATATCTGGTTTAGTTATAGATATTAATTTTACGTTCATAATAATTCTCCATCATTTGCGCTTTGGTCATTTAATTGGTACTGTTCTCTTTGTCTTGTGGCGATGTCATGTAAAGATCCTCGTTCTTCAATCTTAAAGTTTTGTACATTATAATTTAAATAATTTTGCGCCCATGTTTCTTTGCCAGTAGCATCTAGTCTTCTAACCAAATCTTGATGACCAGCTGCTTCTCTACCTTGGAATCTAGTCTTAGTTGGAATTAACTTATGAGTTCCAAATTGTTGACCATCCAAAGCTAATTCATCTAATGTTTTTCTTCTGAAAATCGCTACGAATGAAGCGAACCATTGTAGTCTATCTGACAATGAAATAGCTGAACTATCATCAACAACTGCTGAAGCGTTTCTATTAAAGTTTTCTCCAGTTCTATTGAGTTGCATAGCTGTCACGATTGGACAATTAATTTCTTCTGAAATTCTTTTAAGCTTATCAATCTTATCTCCAATCGCTTGATGCTCTGCCCAATTCTGCCCAACCTTTTCTCCAGTTAATTTAATGTAATCATAAGCAATCAGAGCTTGATTTCCTCTGCCTACTTTAGACAAATACCATCTACGAATCATAGAGCAGATTTGATCAATGTTTTTACTGCCAACGTGATAATGATAATGCTCGTAATTCTTAACGTGCGCCCAAGCTGCTCTAACTTTTTTAGTCATGTCTTCATTTTTACGCCAATTTCCAGTTTCAAGATACCACATGGGTACATCTGATATAGAGGATACCATTCTTAATTGAATATCAAAGGTCTGCATTTCTGTATCTAGAATTAATGTTTTTACTTTGTTCTTTGGATTCTTTGCTATATTAAAACATATGTCATTTATCCAAGTAGATTTTCCTTGACCTGGACGACTTACGATTGCATAAATGTTTCCATTTTTTAAACCACCATAAAGTCTGTTAAACTCTGGATAACCAGTAATTAAACCAGAGTCTTCTTTGGGATTATTTCCTAATTCTTCAATTATATCCTCGACTCCTTCAAATAAATTGATTGGCTCGTCCTTTGAGATGTAAGATGAAATTTTATTATTATAAATAGAATCTGCTTCGGCTATGATTTTATCGATTGCGTCGTCACCATTTTTTGTTATAAAAGATTTTAATTTATCTGCTGTTTGTATTATCTCTCTACGTATTCTTAATTTCATTAATTCTTTGCAAGCGTTCATCGTGGCTTCTTCTGTGATTTGAGAGAACGCCAAGTTTTCGATGTAGTCAAATATGTTAATATCGTCTTTAAAAGATATACCAAGATTTTTAATCTTTTCTGCTAAAAGTACTTTATCTACTTTTTCGCCTTTATGAGCTATGCTTTTATAAACAGAATATATAGTAGAATGAACTTCATTAAAGAAGTCCGTATCATTTAAGAAAATATCTACTTCTGCAAATAGGTTTTGATATTTAATTAAGCCACTTAATACATGTCGTTCTACTTGAATAGAATAAATCATCAACAGTTATGATACTATATTAAAAATTAAAAGTCAAGTTAATCTTCGTCTTCTTGGTCGTCTTCGTCATTTTTTCTGGCAATTAAATCTGTTGTGGCTTCTAAGTTAAGTTGATCTACGCTTTGACTCCAAGTATTTAAATAATATAAAAGTGCCATAGCATTTATTTGATTATCAAACTTTGTGAATACTTGAGGCTCACCTTTATTTGAGAAATTAAAAAGAACATATCCGCCAAAACTGCATTCGTCAATTTGTTTTAAAAGAGCGTCTGGAAAATTAAATTTTTTCTTATTAGTCACCAACTAATTTTACACTTAAATAATTAAAATTCCACACTTTTCTTCTATATATTGTGGTGATAAAGTTTTTAAATCAGATTCGTAGACTTGAAGGAATTTAAATTCATTCATTTCAAGCCATTTTTCTTTTTTAACATCTCTTTTAATGCTTTGAAGGTATTTAAATCTAGAATTATCATGGAAGAATTTGTTAAATGATTCATGTTGATCGCCTTGTATCTCAACTGCTATCTTTTTTGTTGCATTTAATAAATCAACTTTAAGCATGCTTCCATAAACTGGAAACTCTTCATATACAATGTGATTCTTCCAGTAAGGATAAAAGAATTGTTTGAATTTAAATTGCAGTTTACTTCTGCATTTTCCATTCCAATTTACTAGATATTTACTTACATTTTTGTTAACGAGAGTTCCGTTAACATTTAATAATCTCATGACGCAAGAGTTTGAATAAATTTATTATAAAAATAATCAACAATTGGTTTATTTTCTTCTAAATAAGATCTTAGATTGTCTATACCTTGGTGTTGTTTTTTAAGTTCTAAATTTTGTTCTTTTAGTTCGGCAATGATTTCATCTGAGAATGTTACCCATGCTCCTTTAGCTGATGCAAATTCCCAAGAAAGAATTTGATCAATTACTTCGTACTCTTTCCAAACTGATGAACCATCTTTTCGGCCATATTTAATTGGATATTGAACTTTTGAATTTGTAGATTCATTAGTTGATTTTTTGATTGCGATCTTAACATTGTGTCCAATAATTTTATTCTTTACTGCGTCATATTTTTCATTTGGCTTTTCAAGAATAAGATCTTTATTAAACTTTGGTTCAAATTCCAGAATCCAATTAGCGAAATGTAATAATGCATTTCCACCAGTAGCTGTAGTTTGACGAATATCTTTATTTGCAGCATAAGGATCTAGTTTAATATCTGATCTAACCTGACTGATAAAAATAGCCATATGACCACGCTTAGAAAGAGCAAGGGAAATTTTCTTCATTAACATTGATGAGATAACCGCTCCTCCTGCGACTTTTGTTGCCTCTGTCATGCTTTTTTGAGAATCACCCTTCGTCATTAATCCGTCAACCGAGTCAAGAATAAATATGTATCTTTTATTTTCATCATTAGATTGAATAAGATCTTTCATTAATTCCGAAACGGTTTCAAAAATATTGCATTCAAATACAAAGCAAGTTCCATCGACCCATTCTTTAGGGTCAGTTACAAATTTAATTCCAGAACGTTCTTTGATCTCTTTGCTTAATCTTCCTTCCGCTTTAAAAAGCAAGGCTCTAGAACTTTCTACTGACTTAAGAAAGTTCTTCGTAACTTCAAGTGCTTCTGAAGTTTTACCACCTTCATTCATTCCGATAAATCTATGCAAACCTGGGCATAAACCACCACCCGTAGCGATATCCAGGTTTAAACTACCAGTAGATACCTTATAATATACCTCATCTTCAAAATTATAATGATCTTCTTTATTGTCTTTTAAAAACGATAATAGCCTATCTGATGCACTGGGGCCAGATGATTCAATAATTTCTTCTTTAGATTTTTTTGCCATATGTAATAAATTCTAACAGGCTTTTGGGCTTTTGGCAAACTTTTTTATCTTCACCTATTTTATTTTCTTCTAATTTGTATTTTTGAGGTTTAGATATAACTACTTTATCTTTTATAGCTTCTGTAGCCATAAAGCATTTTCCTTCTTGTGTTAAGAACCAAGCTAGACTAGGTAATTTTAAATCTTTTAAATTATTCCAATAGGAATAACTTTTATATATTTTAGTAAGTTTTTGAGCTATTTTAATTTCTCTTGGCCAATTAACTTTTTCTTTAATGTATTTTTTAATTATAAATTGGCAAAGCTTATGGTTTGTAATTTTCAACGTCCCATTCTACCATTCTTTTTACTAGATTGTCAAATGAAATTTTAGGCTCCCAATTTAGCTCTTGTCTAGCTAAAGAAGAGTCTCCTAATAATAGATCGACTTCTGCTGGCCTATAAAATTTGGGATTAACTTTAACCAATAGTACATGATTGCCATTATTATCTTTTAGATAATATCCTTCGTCTTCTGGTCTGCCATCATTTATATAAATCCAATGTCCATCAATACCAATATTTTTAAATGATTTTTCTACAAATTCTCTGATACTATGAGTTTCATTTGAAGAAAGAATATATTCCTTTGGAGATTCTTGATTAAGCATTTCCCATATTCCTTCAACAAAATCTTTAGCATGGCTCCAATCTCTTTTTGAATCTAAATTTCCTAATTCAATTGGTTCGAATGGTAGTTTATTTTTTAAGGCATAATTAATTCTTGCTACGCCTTTTGTTATTTTTCTAGTTACAAATTCTTCTCCTCGTCTTTCGCTTTCATGATTATATAAAATACAGTGAATTGCATATAAATTATAAGACTCTCTATAAACTTTAGTTATATGTCTAGCAGCTGCTTTTGCTGCTCCATATGGAGATCTTGGTTTCAATGGATGCTTAAGATCCTGTGGGCTGTATTCAACATTTCCCATTTCTTCGCTAGATCCAGCACTATAGAATTTACATTTTGTAGAATTTTTTCTAATAGCTTCTAGACATCTTAAAACACCCATGGCAGTAATATCAAATGTTTGCTCTGGCATTACCCAGCTTGCGCCTACATAAGATTGAGCGGCAAAATTAATAAAATAATCTGGTTCTATTTCTCTTATTGCATTTTCAATGGATGAAAAATCAGATAAATCTGCATAAACAAATTTAAAATTAGCATTATTAATTACATTAATTAAATTACTATAATTTGGATTAGATGACCTTCTTACTATCCCGTAGACTTTATGCCCCAAAGCTAAACAATGTTCCGCCATATAAGAACCGTCTTGACCACTAACACCAGTTATAATAATTTTCTTCATATTAGATATTATTGAGATATTTTAGCAGTTTATCTAAAATATTTTTATTTACTTTACTATGAAGGCCAACGTAAAAAGCGTATTGATCCAAAAATTCGCTATTTTTATATTTTTTATAATCTCCATATTTTTGAAAACATGTTTGTTTTAGTAAATTGCCAGAAATTATAGGTCTTGTTTCAATATGATTATATCTGCAAAACTCTAAAGCCTTATCTCTTTCTTCTTTGCTTTTGCAAATAATTGGTATACAAAATGGTACATGCAGTCTGTCATCAAAATATTTAGGTAATAAATCTGCGTGTTGATATTTGCTTTCGTAGTATTTGTATATTTTAATTCTTTCTTCTATATAAAATGATATTCTTTCAAAGTCTAGAAGCCCAATAAATGCGTGAATATTAGTGTTTCTGAAATTATTGCCTAATAAATGAAAATCAAATCTTGAATCTACATTTTTATTTAGAAAAGGCTTTGGATCTGGCACGCTTCTTGACATGCCGTGATTCCTTGCCATTAAAAAATATTCATATTCATCCTTGCAATCCGTAAAAACAAAACCACCTTCAACGCTTTGCAGTTGATGCCCAAAGTAAGTGCTAGTCGTAGAAGTAAAAAAAGAACTAACATTTTTATTTTCAAATTCGCCAAAAGTATTTTCGCAATTATCCATCATTACTTTTACCTTGTATTTTTCTGATAATTCTTTGATTTTATTAATATTTGGAGTATACCCAAGAAGGCTTGTGATAAAAATGCAAGCTACATGTTCAGCTTTAGATTTTAAAAATTTTTCTAGGCTGTTTAAGTCAATTGACCAATCATCTAGGTTAATATCAATAAATTCTGGGGTAAAACCTTCTCTGATGAATGGCGAAACCGATGTGACCCACGTTGTAGATGGAAATACTATTATATTTTTATTTGGTTTATATACTTTGTCTTTTAGATACATGGCTATTAAAGTATTAGCAACTGAACCATTCGCTACAAATACAGCATATTTTGAACTAGCAAATTTCGCCATTTTGCGTTCAAATGTTTTAACTTGATCGCCCATAGTCCACATATCTTTCTTTTGAAAGAAGAATTTGGCTATTTTACACTTATCTTTTAAAGTAAAGTTAGACTCGTTTAGCTTCCACATATTGATTATATGTGTTTTTGATTCCATTCTCTAAAAAAGTAAATTTAAAATCTTTAAAAATGTTTAATAGTTTATCTGAAGATGCATCTTTTCTGTATTGACCATCTGGCTTAGTAGTATCCCATACCAAATCAATATCCGAAGCATCGCAAGCTTTTAAGGCTATTTCTGCAATTTCTTTAATAGTTTTAACTTCATCTGTGCATACGTTACAATTTTCAATAATGTTATTTTCAATAAATAAATGTATTACTCTGGCTAAATCATCCGCATACATAAATTGCCTTAAAGGGGATCCAGAGCCCATTAAATTAATTTCTTTGGTATTATTAATTTTAGCCTGATAAATCTTATGAATTAAGCTAGATAAGAAATGAGCTTTATTTCCTTCAAAATGATCGTGCTCTGAATATAAATTGCAAGGCGTTAGATAATTGTAGTTTGTATTAAATTGTTTATTATAAGCATCAATTTGAACGGCCAAGCATCTTTTAGCGTAGCCATAAGAAAAGTTAGTTGGAGTTGGTGGTCCCAAATGCAATAAATCTTCTTTCATTGGATAGAGATTATCTGAAACTTGATCTGGATAGATGCATGTGCTGAGAATACCAATGAATTGATCTACTTTTGCTTCATATGAATATTTTAAAACATTTGTATTCATAAATATATTATCTTCAAAAAATCCTACTGGGTTAGATATGTTGTCCATTATTCCGCCAACTTTCGCGGCTAAATGCACTACTTTATTAGGTTTTGTATCTAATATAAGTTCTCTAGTTTTTTTGCTATCAAATAAATCGCAATCTTTGCTGGATAAATAAATTGCATTAGGTAAATACTTTTTAAGGTGTTTCCCGACCATGCTTGTTCCACCAGTTATTAAAATCTTCATATTTTGAATTGCTTTTTAAAAAAATCACCGCAATTACAATATTCTTCAAAAAATGCTTTGCTTTCTTTATTAAAAGCTGTATCTATCCAGTAATTTATTATCTCTTCAAATTTATCATTATTAAGTGTGCCAAGACCTTCGCAATAATGAAAAACTTTAATTTGTTTATTGTCATGCGAGTATAGTTTATTATCCGAGACTTTCCAATGCTGGGTATAATTATGCCATGGCTTTTCTCCAGATTGCGCAATTATATTTCCTTTTGCTCTGGTATTATAGATAATTTTTGATGTATTATACGGCGCATCTATTATTCTACAAGAATAATTATTAATTCTATTCCAAATTATTTGATTGAGTGCTCCTTGTTCCCAATATTCTGTTGGACATTTCGTGGTTATCTCACAAAGTTTGTACATAAATGATAAATTATTAATACATAATACATCAGCGTTGACATGTGTTTGATCATCTGGAGTTGCTACATATTTTGTAACTAATCTATAAGGATAATCTAACGTGGCAAGTATGTCCTCTTCGGATTCTAGAAACTCATCAAGCCTTGAGCATGTTATAGTATCCGCACCAAGAAAAATTGCCTTTTCATAATTATTATACAAACATATATTTAATGCTTGCTGAAATTTATCTACTGCTTGATAAATATTTGGGTCTTTTCTTGTTAATAGAATAATCGGTATATCTGGATGAAATTTTTCAAAGCTGTTCATTGCGCATTCTAGTAATTTTGAATATTTTTCTGAGTCTGAGTAGAAGAAGCAGGCTGTATTTTTCATTTTATAATATTTTTAATCATTTCCTTCATACCATATTCTATTCCTTTAAATGGCAAATTTAAAGAATTTATTTTAGATCCATTTCCAGTATAACTTAATCCATTTACCATATATTGATCTATTCTTTGTTTTTTATTAAAATTTATATATATTAAATTAATTAAATCTGTTAACTTATATTTTTTTTCGTAACATATATTAATATCTTTGTATTTTGGTTTTTCAATATTTAAGTAATATTTTAATGCTTCTAAAAAATCGTCCATGTATATATAATCCATATATTTATTTTCATGTATAATTGGTTCTTCGTTTTCGTGAATTTTCAAAATATTAGTTTTTATAAATCTAGAGACTAATTCTTTATGATTAAAGATGCCAAATATTCTTAAATTTATTATATTTGAATTTAAAATATTTATCTTTCTTGATATTAAATTTTTAGAAAATCCATAATAATCAATTGGTAATACAGAAAATATATCCTCTTCATTTGCGTAAGAAATATTTCTAGACCTATCAAATTCTGCTCCAGATCCAATATTAAAAATAAATTTAACTTGCTCTTTAAAGGATATTAAATTTTCAAAAATCAATATATTCCTATAAGCCATATCTGCTGTATCAGCTTCATTTCTCCTGCCTCCTTCTATTGCTGTATGAATAATTATATCTGGCTTAAAATTTGTTATTTTGTTTTTCAAATCATTTATGTTTGTAAGATCTACTGATTCTCTGTTAGCTAGAAAGAAAACATATCGATCTTTAAAGTATTCGTATATATTTTTAGCTATATAACCATTACTTCCAGTTAAAAAAATTTTCATATTAATTTGTAAAAGTTATTTTTCTTTTGAGTAATCTGCAAATTCTACAAGTATTGTAATAACTCCATCATTTCTATTTAATGCTTTTATATATGCTGGCAAAATTTCTTCTGGTTCTTTCAATTCAATTATTTCTGTATTGTTCATCATCAGTCTAAATGCTTCTGAAAAATTTCCTTTATGTTGACATTGTGGATCTATTGGCCTTTCGCTACCAACCGCAACGCGAATTATTAATTTAGGAAGACATTTTCCATTTGACATTTCTTTGAATTTATCTGAATGATTTACTATTTGATCTGTTGCCATTAATAAAAAATTCCATCTTGGATAAGTAGATATTGGAATTATACCTTCTATTGCCATTCCATTCGCTAGGCCCGCTTGAAGATATTCTGCTACTGGTAGTTCTATTTTTTTATGAGCTGGTATATGAGTTAACGAATCATAAAGACCAGTTCCCTCATATTCTATGGATTGTCCTATAAAAAGAGTATCGGGATGCTCAGATAGCATGGTCATTGCTTTTTTAAGTTCTTCAAAGTATTTCATAAAATTAAAACTGTACTCTTTTCCCTGCTCCAGCATGAGGATATTTTTGATTGTCATATTGGTAGTATATTAAATTTTTTTGAACTAATAGACCTCCAGTATAATCTTTATCTAAATAATATGGCTTTTCTCTGTTCCAAATCCTTTGAGTTGGCGAACATACCGATTTCTTGTTATCCTCAATTATAAATGTAATTGGAAGATCATGATTTAAACTATATTTGTAAGCCTCATGAAAAGCGCCAGTTTCAGAAGACATGTCGCCAACCCAACACCAAACCTTATTAGTTTTATTTTTAACTTTAATTGACATCGCAATACCCGCTGCAATTGAAGGAATCCCTCCAACTATAGAACTGCATATAAATTTATATTGTGGTAAATTAGCTACCATAGATTTACCTTGTATAATATTTTGCTTTAATATGTCTTGAGGTATTCCTTTTAATAAACCTTGATAATGGTTACGCCATGCGGAACATACCCAATCATTCTCAATATCAATGTTTTTAAAAATTTCGATCATAAGATCTTCGTTTCCAGAATAAAGATGAACTGGAGATTTTATCTGACCAGAATTAAATAGATCAGCTATTTCTTTTTCAAAATTTATTAAATCTTCTTTTACCATATAAATTTATTATTGTAATAATCAACTATGCTTTTTATTTCCTCGTCAAAGACTTTATTCGATTTCCAATTTAAACTTCTTAATTTGGTGTCGTCTAGAGCATATCTAACGTCTTGTCCTTGTCTAGAATATGAAAGATCTATGTAATCTACTAAATTAAAATCTTTTGTATTCAGATATATCTCTAAGATTTTTTTGACTGTATCAAGATTTGATTGTTCAAATCCACCTGCAATATTATATATTTCATTTTTAACATTACTTTCAATAATTTTTATAATTGCATTTGCGGTATCTTCTGCATGAAGCCAATTTCTAATGGGTGATCCAGAATTATGTAATGGTATTTTTCTGCCTAAATTTAAATACTTGCATGCTTTAGGAATAAGCTTTTCTACATATTGACCAATTCCATAATTGTTCGTTGGTCTTACAATTATATAGTTTGTTTTATAAGTTCTTGCCCATGCTAAGATTAACATGTCTGCGGCTGCTTTTGTTGCTGAATATGGATTTGATGGTTTCAATAGGTCTTTCTCTGTATGCGCTCCATGATCAACATCTCCATAAACTTCATCTGTACTAAAATGTATTAAAGTAGGAACAGTTGTATGCTCTTGTCTGTAGTTTCTAATTAATTCTAATAAATTATGCACACCATCAATATTTGAATGTATAAAATCGTCACTATTGCTTATTGAGTTGCCAACATGAGTTTCTGCTGCGGTATTGATAATATAATCGCAATCGTACAAAAACTTAAGATCATTTATATCACAATGAACAAATGAAAAATTTGGATACTTATTAAACTCTTTAAGAAGATCTTGGTTTGCGGCGTATGTTATTTTATCTACGCCTTTAACATGCCAACCCTTATTTAAGGATAATCTAGTTATATAAGAACCTATAAAACCAAGGCATCCTGTTATGTATACTACTTTCATAATGTTTTGAAATAATTATATACTGTATTTTCTATATAATCTAATTGTTTTTCTCCTATAACTGGACTTGTACCAAGAAAGAAAGTGTCAGTTGTTACTTTTCTTGATACTGGAAATTTATTAATTACTTCATTTTTATCCATAAGTCCATCATAAGCTGGTTGCAACATAATATTACCAGCAAAATATGGTCTTGTTTGTATTTTGTTATCTTCAAGATAATGTACAATATCTTTCCTTTTGAATGGTGCATTATCTTTAATGGTTAACGCAAAAGCAAACCAACTTGGATCTGCCCAGTCTGTAGCTTTTGGTAATATAAAATATTCTTCAAACTCACTAAATATTTTAACTAATCTCATATGATTTAATTTTCTACGAGTATGAATTTCTGGAAGCTTTTTCATTTGGCATAACCCTATTGCTGCTTGTAATTCTATAGGTTTTAAATTATAACCAATTTCATCATAGATATATTTATGATCAAAAATTTCATCTGGTATAGAGGGCAACCAATTAGAAAATCTATTTTTACATGTGCCATTTTTTAATAGATTAGCTTTTTTACCAACACAATAGCATCCTCTTCCCCATTCTCTAAAACTTCTAATTACAACTTCTTGATTATAAGTGTTACATGCTATGAACCCACCTTCTCCCATTGTCATATGATGTGCTGGATAAAATGAACAGCTAGCGAATTCTCCAAAACTACCAAGAGGTTTATTGTCGTATGTTGATCCTAAAGCGTCACAACAATCTTCTAGTAGGATTAAATTATATTCTTTTATAATATCCATAAGTCTTCTCATATTTGGTGGATTGCCTAATACATGAGCGAATGTAATAATTTTTGCACCATTTTTGGCTTGTTGTTCTACTTGATCTAAGTTTAAATTAAGAGTATCTAAGTCGATGTCTACAAAAGCTGGGGTAAATCCAACTTGAAATATAGGGTTTATTGTGGTTGGGAATCCAGCGATTGGAGTAATTACTTTTGTTCCATTTGGAAAATTATATAATCTTTTTGATTTCATTGCTGACATCATTATTAAATTTGAACTACTTCCGCTATTAGTTAATATTCCATATTCTTTATTTAAAAGTTTAGGAAATTGATTTTCAAATGAAATGCCTTTTTCTCCAAGTACTAACCACCCATTTAATAGCGTACTAATTGCTGAAGTATATTCCGTAGAATCAAAAAATGGTCCAGCATATTGGACCCAGTCTTTTCCAGGTTCCCAAGTATTAGGTTTATTATCTATATAAGATTTAACCAAATTTAGAATATTATTTAGATCTTCCATTTGTCTCTCCATTTTTTACGAATAACATTTGAATAATTAATTGTATCCCCATGCATTTGCCAAGTTGCTTGAGTATCATTAATATTATAGCAATATCCGATCCATTCTCCAATATTTTCTATATATATATTTTTATCTACTAGTTGACAATATAAATCATAATCTGCTGCTCCACTATAAAGTTTTGGATAAGTTCTGTAAAGGCCATTTTTCACAAGTTCTTTATTAAAGAAAACAGTCGGAGTATTAACGTAACAGCCTAATGTTAACTTCAATTTTAATTCTTCAATATTAGAATAGGGATGGTTGACTAAGTTAACTCTTGCTCCATCCTTCATCCAAAGTAAAGCCGATTGAGCTATTAAAATCTCTTTATTTTTAAATTCTAACCATTTGCAAAAGTTTTCAATATAATTTGGATCAAGCCAATCATCTGAACCAACAATTGTAAAGAAATCTCCATCGAAATATTCTAAAGCTTTGTATATACATTCTTCCCAACATCTTGGATAAATATTTTTAGCACTATCTATCGTGAAGTCATATTTATTTTCATCTCGAAATTTTTTAACTAAATCTAAACTATTATCTTTACTTTCGTTGTCTATAAAAATAATTTTTAAATCTTTATGCGTTTGATTTAAGCACGAAGATAGGCATTTTAGAACAAAATTTTCTTTGTTATAGTTAGGTATAAAAATATTGATTTTCATATTTTTAATAAATACTCTACTCTTTTAATATAAGTATGGCTAGACTCAATCATTTTTTGATTTTTTAATTTTTCTTCATTTATATGATTCGCATCTTTCGATGCAAAGTCTAAACAAAAATTAACTAATTCTTGCGGATTGTTTGACATAAAAACATGTGGAAAAAGTCTATTTAATTGTTCTATTTTATCACTCACTAAGAAACCATTTGCTCCTAACCCCTTAAAGGTTCTTTCATTACAATCTAATTGATTTACTCTTTGGTATTCGTCATGTATATTTAAAGCTATTTTAGAGTTATTTAATATATAATTTTCTTGTTCGTGAGACAAGTTCTGAGCAACGAAAAAAGCGCATTTCAATTTTGTGTCTAAAAATGGAGTCAATGTATCTTGCATTATTTTTATTTTTTCATTAAATCCATTATCAGCTAAACCACCAATATAGCAAACGTCATATTCATATTTATCTTTTATTGAATTAGAATAATTTATATTATCAAATGCTAATGGTAATGTAATTACATTTTTCCAAATAAAGAAAAATTGATTTTTTACATCTGAAAAATTCCATTTAATTATATTTGGTAGTTGATTAATTTTATCTATAAGGTTTTCATTAAGTGGGCATTTCCAATTTGGATGATCTCCCCATGGTTTTGGATAGAAATTTGGTGATACATATAGAATAGTTTTAATGCTTTTTTCTAGAAATTGAATATTATTTTCAGAAATTATACCATCTGTTATCATCAAATGATAGGGTTCATTTTGATCTATTTCATTTAATGATTTAATAAATTTAACTTCAAATCCATGATACAACCATGCGTGTGCGTATCCATTATAAATCCATTTTCCTGCATGGGCGGGATGAAACTGTATATAAATTCTCATAAGGTTTCTATCTGATTTATTATATTATTTAATCTAATTTTAGAAGTATGATCTCTTAAAAATCTTTGATAACCAGCATTAGCAATATTTTCTCTAGCTGAATCGTTTTTTAAATAGAAATTAATTTTTTCTTTTGCTTCTTCTATAGTTTTAAAAGTTTCGATTTCTTTCCCAATATCAAAGTAATTTTCAAGATCGTCTATATACTCGGTTAACAGAAATGTTTTAGAAGCTGGAATTTCAAATATTCTTAATTTCATTTGAGGTTTTTTATCTACATCATTATCATTTACCGTTAAATTTAATCCAATTTTAGATATAGAGTAAGCTTTTAAGACGTCTTCATAAGATAATCCATGAAAATATTTTAAATCTACATTATTTTGCGATAGATAATTAAAGTTTTGTGCTCTGGAATTTGTCAGCCCGCCGCAAAAAGTGACATTTAATACTTTATCTGAATCTACTCTTAAGTCTTGATTACAATGCCATAGACCTAATAATATATTATTATATCCTTCTTGTTTGTATTTACTTATATAATTCGCTTCTGGTGTTGAACATACTGTAAATTTTTTACAAATATTTTTATTAAAAGTATCAAATCTCCATGTATCATCGCAAAACCAATTAAATGTCTTTATTTTGTTTTCTTTCGTTATAGATTCTATTTCTTCTATTGGCTCGTATGGCGTTAAGTTTTTATTTCCAGTCAATATAGAAATAATAAGATCTGGATTAACTTCTTTTACTAAATTTTGAAATGGTTTTCCATTTCCTTTTATCGTGTCGTATAAAAATACTTTGTGTCCTAATTCTAGTAATGGTATATAAAAATTATAATATCCAGAATCTAGATGTGAATTTGTTCCCCTAGACAGAGTTTTATTTATGACTAATATAATAGTCATTACTGTATAATTGATTCCCAAAAATAGTTAGAAGCATTTTTGCAATTTTCAATAAATTTTTCTTTACCTAACTCTCGAAATTCGTGCATACATCCTATAATATTTGAACTAGATGACATTAATTTTATTCCACACAATGCACCTTCCGCAACTGATCTACAGAATGGTTCTGGTATAATTGGATTATAAAAAAGTGTTTCATATTTATTAAAAAGCTTAGGCATTTCTTCGTGGGAGACTGTTCCTAGATATTGTACATTAGGAGTATTGGTCGCCAAAAAATTAAAAACTCTTGTTCCCCATCCAGCAACTACAAATTGTAATTGAGGGTTGTCCATAGCAAATTCAAAAAACGATAATGTGCCTTTTAGCTCATGCATAAATCCAACGTATAAAATCTTGTCTTCTCTTTCTTGGTTTTGATTGTAGAATAAATCTGTATCTATAGGATCCGCTACGATTTTTACATCATTAAAAATATTTCCATAATTATTAATAAATAACTTATGATGAAAATTAGTTAAAAATACTGTCTTTTTACAAGATCTAAAAAGTTTTTCTCTATCTTCTTGTTTCAAGTATCTATTTGAATCGTGCTCAAGTCTAACATGATACTTGTGAGAAGCTATTTTATCTATGATATTAGAATGCAATTTGTATATTGCTTCTAAATTGGATGAAATTAATATATCATATTGATTAAAATCTTCAATATTGAAATTAAAATTATAATTTGCTTCTAATATAGAATATCCTAATTCTCTGCCTTTTTGGATAATTATATCATTACTTCTTTGGGCTCCTCCAGCAGAATGGGATAAGCTATAATCAGATATCCATAATATCTTTTTATTTGTTACCATAGATAATGGTAAGCTATTATTATAAAAATGTCAATTAATTTGATTAAATTAATATCAGTCAATACTTTATATTTGATATTTAATAAATCTGAATTTTAGGCTTTAGTTTGTTCTACTGGTGCAGTTACAGCTGTATGAGTTGGTTCTTCTATTTTTACTTCTTTTTTATGCAGATTTTTGATTTGTTCAGAGAAATCAATTTCAATTTCGCCCTTAGCTTTCTTTTGTGGACCACGAAAAGTATTCAAACAAATAGCAACTTTTTGTTTTTGAGGATATTTTTCATCTTTCATAAACTCCATACAGCGACCCATATAATCGTTTTGCTTTTCTTTGTCTTTTGGATTTGGTATCGGCATGTATATTATTACACCTATTTACTTTTTTATTTGACAAAATATATTGATTCATGTATTATACTACGACATCTCGCTGAAAGGCGAAAAGGTTTGCCATACTCCTTAAAATGGTGAGTTAGATTAGTTCTTAACGTCAGGCAACGCTAACAGAGCTTGCGACCTGAGAAACCAGAAGAAATTCTGGGAGTGTAGGTGAAAGGGCTAACACGCGATGGATGATCCTACCGACATCCGATAAGTGTTAGGGAGCCGAAAGGCTTATGGACTCAATTGGGAAATTGAACTAACGGCTCAAGCGAACTTGTGGTAAAACACAGGGAAAGCTCTGCTTTGAAGGAGCTCATTGGGAAATATTTATTAAGAAAAGATATTAGATCAGTACACTTGTTTAGTACGATATAAAGTTATTAACACTAGTTTAGTTATTTTTCTTTTATAAAAATTAAAAACACTGTAAACTATTCTTTACCTTAGAAAGAAAATATGAGCAAGAATGTTATTATAAAGAAAAGAAATGGTGCAACAGAAAAATTTGATGTAGAAAAAATTAATAAAGTAATCAACTGGGCAATTGATGGTTATACTGGGGTAAGTTTAACAGATATAGAAATCAATGCGAAAATAAACATACATGATGGTATAACAAGTAAAGAAATACACAACCTATTGATTGAAAGTGCTGCTAATTTGATTTCAACTGAAAAACCAAATTATCAATTTGTCGCAGCGAGACTTTTGAATTATCAATTAAGAAAAGATGTTTGGAAGGGCAAGCATGCTCCGAGACTATCAGAGTTCTTAAATCAAGGAATAAAGAATAAAGTATATGATGGTTCTATTCTAGAGAATTACTCTGAGGATGAGATTAATAAAATTGGAGAATTTATTGATCATGAAAGAGATTTTACTTTCACTTATGCTGGAATTAAACAGCTTTGTGATAAATATTTAATTAAAAATAGAACCACTGGTCAAATTTATGAAACTCCACAATTTGCATATATACTAATTGCGTCTTATGCTTTTGCAAAATATCCAGCAGATTCAAGATTAAATTATGTAAGAAAATTTTATGATGCTATAAGTAAACACAAAATCAATCTTCCAACGCCAGTAATGGCTGGAGTTAGAACTTCTAGCAGAAATTATGCTAGTTGCTGTTTGATTGGAGTAGACGATACAAGAGAAAGTATTACAGCTAGTGCAACTGCTGTAAGTATGGCCACAGCAAATAGATGTGGAATTGGTATTGATATAAGTAAAATTAGAGCGATTGGTTCTCCCATTAAGAACGGAGAAGTTGTACACACTGGTTTAATTCCATTTTTAAAAATATATGAGAGTAGCGTAAAAGCTTGGCAACAAAATGGCTTAAGAGGTGGCAGTGCAACTTGCAATATTCAATGGTGGCATTACGAAATTGAAGATATTGTTGTATTAAAGAATAACGCTGGAACAGATGACAATCGAGTTCGTAAGCTTGATTATACAGTTGGTATGAGTAAATTATTCTATGATAGAGTTTTGAAAGATGAAGATGTCACATTATTCAATAATTCAGAAGTTCCAGAACTTTATGAAGCTTGGGGGACTAGAGACTTTGATAAAGTATATAAAGAATGCGAATCTAAAAAATTAAAACTAAAAAAGAAAGTATCTGCTAGAAAATTATTCTCTTTGATAATTAAAGAAAGAGTTGAAACTGGTCGCATTTATATTCTTAATGTAGATCATGCTAACGAGCATGGAGCTTGGTCTGATAAAGTTACAATGAGTAATCTTTGCACAGAAGTTATCCATCCAACTATTCCATTAAACGATTACAATGACAAGAATGGGGAAATTGGAATGTGTATTCTTTCGGCAGTAAATATGCTAGAAATAAAAAACTGGCAAGATCTTGAAAAGACTTGCGATCTTATCGTAAGATTTCTTGATGAAATCATTGAACTTCAAGATTACTTTAATGTTGCTGCTGAAAATTTTGCTAAAAAACGAAGAAGCCTTGGAATTGGAATCACTAATCTAGCAGCTTTCCTCGCTAAAAATGAATTAAAATATAGCTCAGATAAATCGTTATCAGTTATTGATGAATGGATGGAGCATTTTCAATACTATCTTTTAGAGAGTAGTCTAGAATTAGCTAAAGAAAAAGGTAAATGTGAAAAATTCAATCATACAAAATATTCTAAAGGTGTATTACCAATTGATACTTATAAAGATAAAGTAGATGAAATATGTAAAAGAAAACTATCTCTTGATTGGGAAAAGTTGAGAAAACAAATTAAAGAACATGGTTTAAGACACTCAACATTATCCTCATGCATGCCTTGTGAAAGTAGTTCTGTTATTCAATCCTCTACAAATGGAGTAGAACCAATTCGTAGTCTTATCACTTATAAAACCAGCAAAATGGGTAAACTTCCAGTTATGGTTCCAGGGATTGGTAAGTATCATGATAATTACGAATTAGCTTATGATCTTAAAGATAATACTGGTATATTAAAAATTAATGCAGTTATTCAAAAATATATTGACATGGCTATATCAACTAATGTATACTACAACTATAGTCATTATGAAAACAATATATTACCAGATGCTAAAGTAATGAAAGAAATCATGTACGCATATAGTCTTGGATTAATTAGCCTTTATTATAATAATACAGACGATGGAGATAGAGAGCAATCCCTAGATCAAAAAGAAGATGGAGATTGTTCTAGCGGTGCGTGTAAGCTATAAGCATATGAAAACAGTATTAAATTTTAAGAATATAGATACTACAAAACAACCATTGTTTCTTGGTGAAGATTTAAATCTTCAAAGATATGATCGTTTTAAATATCCAATATTTTTTGAATTGTTTAAAAAACAAAATGAAAATTTTTGGTGGCCTCATGAAATAGCTTTAGGAAAAGATCGTGGTGATTATAATAATCTAACAGACACAGAGAGATTTGTTTTTGACAGTAATTTAAGATTTCAAACTCTTGGCGATAGTATGCTTTCCAGAAGTATTCATTCTCTTAAAGACTACGTAAGTAATCCAGAACTTGAGATTTGCATGAATACATGGGCTCAATTTGAAGGTATTCATAGTTATTCTTATTCTTATCTTTTGAATAATGTATATCCAGATGCTACTAAATTTTTTGATAGCATTATGGAAGATAAAGAAATTACAAGCCGCGCAGAGTTAATTAGAAATAACTTTGATAAAATTCTTGGAGATGACGATAAGAAAGATCCTAAACAAAAGATTTTTGATGCTATTCTTTCTATCAACGTAATGGAAGGTCTTGTATTTTACGTTTCTTTTGCTTGTTCTTTCTATTTTGGATATCGCGGTAAGATGGAAGGCAATTCTAAAATTATAAAATTCATTCAACGTGATGAAGCTCTTCATTTTGCAGTAAGCCAAAATTTACTCAAAATATTAAGAGATGAAGACAAGGAAGGTTTTACAAGTATAGTCAAGAAAAGTGAAGATAAAATCTATGCTTTTTATGAGCAAGCCGCAAAGAATGAAAGTGAATGGTCTCAGTATCTCTTTAGTAATGGTAGTTTACTTGGATTAAATGCTGATGTTTTAGATGGTTACTCTAAATGGCTTTGTGATAGTAGACTAAGAAGTTTGGGTTATAAGAAGATATTTAATCAAAAAGATAACCCTATTGGCGGATGGCATGATAGTTATCTAGATAGCAGCAAAGTACAAGTTGCCCCTCAAGAAACTGAGATTTCTAGCTATAAAGTTGGTGCAAGAAAAACAGATATAGAAGACGAAGATTTTGGCGATTTAAAACTCTAATAATTATATATTAATGTGTAATTATCTATGTGAATTTAGATATTACAATACTATTTAATGTCATTTTAGGAGCTTTATCCTTTCTCGGAGGATGGTTGTTTACTAGAGTGTTCTCTCTTTTTGATAAACAAGAGAATCTTATGAAGGAAATTAATGATAAAACCTTTAGCGATTTTATTACTTTAAGAAAAGAAATGGAATTAGAAGGAAGAAAGCACCAACAAGAAATAGCCGATTTAGCTTTAAAGATAAGTACTACTTATGTTACTAAAGAATCTTTTGAAGTTTATTTTGATAGAATAGAAGCGAAATTAGATCGTAATTTCGATATAATACAAAACCATTTAAATAAAAAATAAATCAATCTGAATGTGATTTAGGGTGTTTCTTTCCATTGCGTTTTTTACTCCAGTCTTTAAAGTATTTATTCTTAACTGGATCTTTACCATAGAGCTGCTGTCTCTTTTCAGAAAGCTCTTTGCTTCTGTCGAAAAGATCACCAACATTCCCTCGCTGAGAAGAAGTTACCCTAGCGAAATCTTTATCACTCGAATTTACTGATAATTTTTCTTGAGAATTTATCTGTGGACTAGTAAATAGCCTATTCCATTTAACGCCTTTTACATCAGTATATTCATGTTTGTCATTGATTCCTTGAATTAAGCAAATCGTTCTTCCATCAGTAGGATGCTGATATAAATATTCTGGCATATTATTCCATTAATTTTAATATTTGAGAGACTGTATTGTCTATAGTATATTTCTTTTGAAGTTCTAGACCAGCAGTATTAATTTTATTAGACTCGTATCTCTTAATTGCTTGTTCACAACCAGCAATAAAAGCTTCTTCTTTAAACGAAAAGATATTACCTTGATTAAAAGGAGAGCCTTTTGTAAAAAACATATTATCATATACTTCTATTTTTTCAGATGGATCTACCATAACTGAGTTATTATCATTAGCCCAATCTTTATAAGTATGAGCATTTAATATTACAGCATGTTTACCCAAAGCTAAAGAATGAAATTCTGGCAATCCCCACCCTTCACCACCACTCATTCCTAGAATAATATTTGCACTATTTAAATAATCATTATAAGTTTCATTGGCTTGCATATGTCCTAAGAATGAAATATTAAAATATCTATTTCCTTCCAACATAGAATTAATCAATGCGTTTTGATCTTCCTGTTTTAAGAATGGATTAAAAATAGAACATTGTAAAAAATATTTTCTATCGTTTCCATACTTCTTAAGCCAAGATTGTATTACTTTTTTATGATTCTTTCTTTTCTCTAATTTGCCCACTAGATTAAAAACTATTCTATCATCTGAACTATAACTCTTATCCTTTACGGAAAAATTATTATTATCAAAAAATAATGGAATATGCTCAATATTGTCGCATCCAAGAGATTTGAATATATCACAAGTATATTTAGAAGAAAATATAACCTTATGATTATTTTTTACTATATTAAGCTCTACAGCAGTAGGAGAATCTAATTCATAGAAAGAAAACAGAACTTGACGTTCTGCAAAACTTTCGAGTGATCCATTGATATGCCAAAGTTTGAATATCTTCTCTTTTCTTGAGAAACTCAAATTAGCTCTATCAATAGAATTTTTTATCCATGCGCCAAGATTTTGATCTAACTTTTGAGAGGATAGATCTACATTTCCTCCAATTGGAAATATTTTAGCTTTAAATTCCTTTTCATATAAGTTTTTTATAAGAGCAAATGATGTTTGCCCGAAACTTAAATTGTTTAAAGGTAAATTACAAGCTAGATCCATTATAGTAGATCTTCTTCGACTTCCTCTACTTGCTTAACTTTTACTTTGGCTACTGGAGCGACTACAGCTTTAGCTGGAGTTTCAATAGTAGCTTTAGCAGAAGCTTGAGCTGGAGCATTTTCTTTTGAAAGATATACTCTAAAATCAGGAGCAGTATCTTTTGATTTATTTTTGTTACTAAATACTACTACATTTACTTTAGTTTTTGTTCCAAGTTCATCAATCGTCAAATATCCAGATAGATATTTTTGACTTGGACCATCCTTCTTCCAAAGAGCACCGATTTCTCTTTTAGACCAATCGTTGTTCTTTTGGTTAGCTTCTGTATTAGTACTATTATTTTTTTGTTGTGTATTCATATTTTATGATTATATTGCTATTATAATAAAAAGTCAAGAAATTATATCTGATCATTAAAATTATTTTTAAATGATTTGACTTTTAAGAAATGAATGTGCTTGTTATATATATTAATAACAGTTTGGGTACTTATATTTAATTTTTTACCAATAGCATTCCAAGAACGATTTTTCTTTTTTGGAGAGTAGAAACGCATTTTAAATATTTTATATACTCTTTTATCTTTTAAGGATTTTAGAATATTAAGAAAATAATCGCAATTTTCTTTTTGCATGTCTTCTTTTTGATCTTGAGAATTCTCTATCATATTTTGAAGATATTCATTATCTGTAGGTAAGAATTTGGCATTTTTATTTAAAAAATTCAAACAATGATATCTGGCTTGATTCCCTAACCAAGTAGAGAATTTCACATTCTTATCTTCATTAAAAGAAAGAGCAGATTGATATACGATAACATCTTTATCTTCATAAAGATCTTTTGGGTCATGGCCTTTTTGAGCTATAAAAGATTGATATCTTTTTATAATCTCACAAAAAATTCCACTATGTCTATGTATTAGGCATTTAAGAGATTCATTATCTTGGTTATTTTTTATATTTTTAATTAGGTCTAAGTCTGTCATATATATTCCTTAAGTTTTTCTGCATAAGTTCATACAAGAAATTTGTATCTTGACAAGTTTCCCAACATATAGAAAAATCAGCTACAGCTTTCAATTTATTATCATTCGCTTTTTCTTCAATGTTTGCTGGTGGCACAAAACTTCCATCATCTAATTTTCTAGACAAATGGATTAATATGCCATTATGAGATTTTAACCATGAGTATTCGTCATCTTTATACTCAATGTATCTTACGTCAGTAATAATTGGAACAATTTGTTCTCTTAATAATTTTTCTACTTTAGGGTCCAATTTAGATGTCCAGTACTTACCTTCTGTTTGACTTCTTCTGCATTTTCCGTAAGCCACCATTAAAGGTCGTACTAATTCTTTATCCACACCATCGCATTTAAATAAATCTATTTTAAATTTTTCTTTAGTAAATCCATTAAGCTCTTCTTTAAGATCATCAGCAAAGGCTAATCTTTGAGATTTTAGTTGCCTTTCCTCTAAGTATTTTTTAAGTATAGAGTAAAATGTATCTTTTCCACATCTGGCGACACCAGTTATACCTATAATCATAACTATCATTATAATAAAAATAAAATGTCTTGTCAAGCTATTAGTTTTATGATAAGATGTTAAACATGCAAATTACTTTTATATTATTAATAATATTTTCAGCATATTTATTTTATAAACTATGAGTCGAATATCATTCGCAGAACTAGCATTAAATGTAGCAAAAGAATGCGCTAAAAGATCAGAAGACCTTCATAAAAAGGTCGGATGCTGTATAATGAATAAAGAAGGAAGGATATTATCAACTGGTTATAACGGACTATTACCTAAAGTTGATATGGATAGAAAATTTTGGTTAGACAGAGACTTCAGAAGAAGATATATAATCCATGCAGAAATAAACGCTTTATCTAGAATAAAAAGAGAAGAAGAGCCTTATATTATGGCTACCACATTACTACCCTGCTCGGGATGTGCCTTAAATATAGCTTCATATGGAATTAAAAAAGTCTTTTATATAGAAGATTATAATAACGACAAAGGATCATATGATATTTTTAACTTTTACAAAATAGATCTTATTAAAATATAATGAAAGATATAATCATACCTATAAATCAAATACATGAAAATGCAATTCCTCCAGAAAGAGTTGCCTTAAACTATTATAAATTTTTTTCATGCTATAATAATGACATTATTCCAAGTAGATTATGCGCAATACAATCTGGATTTTATTTATCAAATATATATTTTAATATAATTCCATCTGACATATATAAGAAGTACGACTGTACTCCAATTAACAATATATTATATAATTCAAATGTTTTTATTGAAGTATTTTCTTATAAAAAAGAACCGAAACAAGAGCATTTTTCTTTAATATATAAAAATATACCAAAAAACACTTGCATTTTTTATATAAAACTATTATCATTCTCAAATGAAGAAAATTATATACTTAATATTGTTAGCTAGTCTTTCCGCGACTTTACAAGCTCAAGAAAAGCCTACTTATATCTATAGGAATTATTCCAGTTCAATCGTAAGAACTCCATTTCCAGCATACACAATGCAAGGAAAATATATCTATAGAAACTATGAAAATTCAATCGTAAGAGAACCATTCCCAGCTTTTACAGTTCAAGGTGGTTATATTTATAAGAATTACTCTAATTCAATTATTAGATTGCCATTTCCAGCAGGAACAGTTGCCAATGGAGTCGGTGGTAATTAATTTAATATTAAGTATATCATTAAATACTACCATATTAATAGTATGGTTTTTAACGGATGCTTTTTATGAATACTTCAAATGTCTTTCTAAAACATTTTTCTTAAGATATCAAGAATATATAAAAACATTAGGCATGCCAGCTCATTATGTTGATTATCTTCAATATTCTAATAGGAATTTTATAACAAAGCTTTTATCTTGTCCATTTTGCTTTGGGTTTTGGACATCTATATTTTGTAGTGTAATATTAATACAGATTAAATTTGTATTTGTTGTATATACAGCATCTATAATTTTATTCTTTTATATTAAAAATTTATGCTGCAAGAATTAGATTTTAAAAGTTCAGATAAATATTCGGGAATAATAGATTTTATTTATGAATCTTTTCCGTCTCCAACTACAATTTTAATTAAAAATTTATATCAAAATTTAAGTATAGGTTGTAAATGCCAATACAAAAATAAAATTGAAGTGCTATCAGCTAGAGTAACATCATACTTTAATGAAGAATGTTTGATTGAACATAAAGACTTAATAAAAAAACACTTTTCGGCTTCTAAAATTAATATATATCATTTTAATAGACCAGATCAATTAATTTGTAGTTTTTAATTAATCTATTGACTTATTTGTAATTTTAGATTACAATAAGTTAAAATATATGCAAAAACAAGAATTCAAAGAAGCCTTAAGTTACGATGATATTTCATTACTCCCAAATTTTTCAGATATAACCTCTAGGAAAGAGGTAGATACAACTACTAAGATATCAAGGAATTGTAATATTAAAATTCCAATTATTCTTTCCCCAATGGATACTGTATCTTCAGTTAAATCTTGTATTAAAATTAATAAACTTGGCGCAGCAGGAGTATTACATAGATTTATGTCCATTGACGACCAAAGAGTAAAAGCTAAAATTATTAAAGATGAAAGTAATTTTTGTGTTACAGCCATTGGTTTAAAAGACGCAGAAGAAAGAATTAGAGCTACTAGCGCATTTACAAATATTTACTTTTTGGATACTGCTAATGGTTTGGCCAAGAATGTTGAAGATTTTCTTAGATGGTATAAAACTTCTGGATTTTCTCAAGATGTCATTGTCGGTAATACTTTAACTAAAGAAAGTGTTTATAGATTAGCGAATTTAAAAGCAGATGGGTTTAGACACTTGATTGGACCAGGTTCGATGTGTTTAACTCAAGTAAAAACTGGAATTGGATGTCCGAGTTTAACTGGAAATTATTACGCTTGGAAAGCCGTAAGGAATTGGGAGTTGTCGCAAGTTGATCTATTCAAACAAGACAAACCCAATCCAGAACATAGACCAAGTATACTTGCTGATGGCGGTATTCGTTATCCAAAGGATTTAGTTAAAGCTATTGCTAGTGGATGCGACGCAGTTATTTGTGGAAGAATTTTTGCTGGATTAGCTGATGTAGTTGATGATGAAAATATTATTGAAATAGATGGAAAAAGATTCGCTAAGTATAGAGGAATGGCAAGTCAAGACGTTGTCGAAGATTATGACCTTCACGATGGGACAAAGAAAAATCTTTTTGTTGAAGGAGATAATACTCTTATTCCTATTGTAGAAAATAAAACTATAGAGGACATAGTTTATGATTTTACTAATGGCTTAAGAAGTGCTATGAGTTATTTAGGATTCAGAAATCTACAAGATATGCGAGGTGGACTATGGAATGACACAATACAAGCAGTGAGAAATAGCCCCAACAGCATGTATGAAGGTTTTGCTCATGGAAAATGACTTTTTAATACAAGCCAAGGAACATGCATTAAAATATAAAAAAGAAGAAGCTTGCGGTCTTGTCGTACAGGTAGAAAATAATAAAATCTTTTTAAAAAGTAAAAATATCTCTTTAAGCAAAATGGAGTCATTTGCTATAGATCCATTATGTTATCTATATGCAAAACAATATGGAGATATAATAGGATGTTTCCATTCCCATATTAAAAATTTATCTTTTTCTTTTCATGATATTGTAAATAGTTTTAAGCATAATCTTGTTTACTATCTTTATAATATTAAAAGTGATAAATTTTATATTTTTGATCCAAAAGAAAAAGAATGTTACAAGAAATATATAAATAGACCTTATGAATTAGGGGTCACAGATTGCGAAACGTTAATAGTAGATTTTTATAAAAATGAACTAGATTTAGATATAAGCTTAAAAAATAGTCCAAAAAGGATAGGCTTATCATATAACGATCTTAAAACTGTTAACGAACACGCTTGGTCACTTGAAAAATATGAAAGTGAATATCATCGAGTTGGATTTGAAGTTTTAAATCCAAAAACTATTAAAGACTTAAAAATTTACGATATAATAGTTTTTACTGGTTTTGAAGAAAATATACCAACTCATGGGGCTTTATTACTAGAGAACGACTTAATTCTACATCAAAGATATAATTTTATTTCTACTTTAGAATCTTTTAGAAAAGGACACTCAAGATATATATCATATATTTTAAGACATAAAAAGTATGCATAATCTTTTAAATAAAAATATATTAAAAAAAATCAAAGAGTATTCCTTAAGTAACACCAAGGAAGAACTTTGTGGATTAATTTATATTTCTATCTTTAAAAAAGAAATATTTATTCGAGAATGTGAAAATATATCATTAGATAAAAGGAATAAATTTCTAATAAATCCGATGGATCAAAAAATATGTGAACAAAAAGGAGACATTTTAGCGTGCTTTCATTCTCATGTAAAAGGAGGAGGTTTTTCTAGTGAAGATATAGATACCAGTTTAAAAACTGAAATTCCTTATGTTCTTTATAATGTTATAGAAAATAAATTTTATTTTTTTGATCCAATTAAATATTCTCATTATAAAAAATACATTAATTTAAATTACCAAAATGGGGTAAACGATTGTTGGGCAACTCTAGAAAGACATCTTGTTCAAGAATTAAAAATCTTCATAACAGATCCAGAGCCAGAAAGATCAAAAAAACCAGACGAAAATCTATCTTGGACATGGGAATATAGAAAAGACTGGTTACAAAAAAATAATTTTAAAAAAATTCATCCTCAATCTATTGCTGATTTAAAAGTTGGAGATATATTAATTTTTAAAAGCCAAAACGAACTAATACCAACCTCTGGAGCAATATTACTAGAAAACAAATTAATCCTTCACCAACGGGATCATCAAACCTCTAAAATAGAATCTTTAAGAAAAGCCCATTTTAGAATGATATCTTATGTCGCAAGGTTTGATGATAAAGAATAATATTCCATATGATAATATATCAAGCAATGGCAGGAAGATTGTATCCAAAAATACTTGATTCTATATTAGATGGAATAGACTTATATGATCCAGATATAGAAAACAAACAAATCAAAGAGTTTCATTATCCTTATCTATTATGTAATGAAAACGATTATAGAGACTCGAATGATATACTTAAAATGATACCAGCCACATTAAAACACGAAAGATTCGAAGGCATACTTTATGGAGTTTTTTCTACCTCTAATTTAAACAAAAAACAAGAAGATCTTCATTTTACGATAATAAATCATCCAGTAGATCAAATATACGAACTTTTCGCTTATTGGAATTTTGCAACAAATAAAAAATTTTTAGATGAAGCAAATAAATTATCTCTAGACGCAATAAATAAATTATCTTTAGATGAAAGAATAAGTATGGTTTTTAAAGCTAATCAATATCATTCATTAGAAGAATATATAGATATGATATTAAATGATATTCCAATATATTTTTATTACAATGGAATTAAATATCAACCAATAAAAGAATTATTTTATGGATATGAAAACATTAAAGACTTCAATTATATTGGTAAATTTTCAGAAATTAAAAAAACATGTAAATCATTAAGTGAATTACTTGATTGTTATATAAAGCCATTTAATGAGGAGCAAATAACATCATATCGAGGTAATTATTATAAAAGAGATTTGTTAGAAAAAATGCTTAAAGATCAACTCGAAATTTACGAAAGTATAAAGTGCTAATCAAATGAACAATAAATTGCTATACAAATCATTAAAAAATAATATGGCATCTGCTTATTTAATTCCAGCAGCGTTTGAAACTGCCAAAAATTATACGTTAATAGACGTAGAAGGTAAAGAATATATTGACTTTTCTGCAGGATATGGAGTGGCCAATATTGGTTGGCAGAACCCTAAAATGCTACAAGCTCAAATAAAGCAAATTAATAAATCAAATTACGCCCCTCCTTGGATGCCTACTCAAGAAGCTGACGAACTAGCTAAAAAGTTAATTTCTTTTTTTCCACAATCTAAGTATAAATGTTTAAGAGCTACTGGTGGAGCAAATGCAAATGAAGTAGCTTTATCAATTTTCTCTAATATAACCAATGGCAAAATTGGTACATTCAAAAGATCTTATCATGGATGGAGTCAAGCCACGCTTGGAATGGGAGAAATAGTAAAATTTAAACTTCCATTCGTTAGAAAAGGTTATGAATCAATTAAACTAGATCCGCCAAATTCCTATTCTGAATCCATGCAAGAAGTAGAAGAATTTTTCGATAATAATCCAGACATAAAAATATTTATAGCTGAACCAATCTTAGGTAGCGGAGGAGTTATTATACCCCATAAAGATTATTGGAAAAAATTTTATGAAATATGTAAAAAAAGAAATATTTTCCTTATCCTAGATGAAGCAATTACTGGATTTGGAAGAATAGGGCACATGCTTGCTTCGCATTATTTTAAAATTGAACCAGATGCAATTATACTTGCTAAAGGCGTATCTTCTGGTTATTCCGCAATTGGAGCAGTTCTTGTGAAAGAAGAATATTTAAAAAAATATAAATTTGGAGATATTTCCGCTACTTTCTCCTGGACCCCATACTCAACTAGTATAACTAAAACTAATATAGATATTATAGAACAAGATAAGCTATGCGAAAATTCAATTACAATGGGAGAGTATTTAAGAACGAATATAGAAAAACTATTTAAAAAATATTATCCAGAAGAAACACTAGAAGTAAGGGGCATTGGATTAATGATAGCCGTTGAATTAATCAATAAAGTCGACAGAACACCAAATACTTATTTAGTAGGTAGACTATTCTTTGAATTTATAAATAATGGATTGATGTGGTGCACTTCTGGAGATAATAATTCTTTAATAGCTTTACCGCCTTTGACAATAGATAAAGAAGGATGCGACAAGGGATTATCAATAATAGAAAAAGTTTTTATTAAGAAAAAAGCTTGATATTAACTAATATATAATATATAATTCTAAAAGATGAAACAAAAAAATACACAAAAACTAAATGTCTTGAAGAGAATGCTTGGTAAAAGAGTGGCAGTTATAACAAATTATAACACTTTAGACCACTTTTATGGAGAGGTAATTGAAGTTTTTGATGAAACTAATGTAGTTGTTAAAAATGACAAAAACGAATCTTCTAAAGCTTCTATTTTTGATATCAGGAATCCTTCTCAAGAATTATAAATGCAAAAAATCAATATCAATGATTGGATTGATAAGATATCTAAGCCACAAAAAAACATAGGTGGACACTCTATTTGTCCTTTTGCAAAAAAAGCCAAATATAAAATAATTAGCACAGACCTTGATAACATTATAATAAATTTTCCCCATGGTTATGAATTAGTAATATTCGTTTCTGATACAGAAAAACAATATACTCCTAAATTTTTACAAAAAATTTGCGATAATTTAAATTGTAAATATAAAAAATTTATATTTCTATACAATAGTAAATCAGAAAGAACTTATATTAATAATATTAGAACAGATAATGATAAATATGATATGATTTTTTGTCAACCTAAAGAAGAATTGAATAAGGCTAGAGATATTTTATCTAAAACTTCTTACTACGAATTTTGGGATAAATCTTATTTAAATAAAATATTAAAAATAAAATGAGCATTTTTACAAATTGGGATCAATTAGAAGAAGTGATAGTTGGAAATTGTCCAATTGAAATTCCAGCTGATTGGCCAGTATCGAAAGATGTAAGAAAAACTTTTAATTTAATTCTATCTGAAACGAAAGAAGACTTAGATAATTTAGCTAATTATATTACAAGTACATTTAAAGTAAAAGTACACAGACCTAAAATTATTAATTTCAGTCAAAATATAAAATGTGGAGACTTTACAATCAGAAACCCATCTTTTCCTCTTGTACCAAGAGATCAATATTTTGCATATGACAAAACCTTATACCAAACCTATACTTCTTTTCAAGATAGATATGTAGATTCATTAGCATATTATGATATATTTTTATCTTTATTCGAAGAAGGTTACAATTGGATTAGTCAACCTCCTCCAAATATGAAAAATTTCTTTTTAGCTACAAACTCTGGAGCTGAAAAGGTATACCTGCCTAGTCCATATTTTGATTTGGTAAATTCAGTTGCTCCTGACGATAATTGGCAACTCGTAGATATAGCTCCGAATGATTTATATAAAAAATATTCAAATCATTTGTTATGGCATACCGCAAATTTTTTTAAATGTGGAGAAGATATTATTACTAATAACTTAGGGCCAGGAACTTTGCTTGGGCTTGAATGGATGAAAAGAAATTTATCAGGGAATATCGTTAGGAATGAAGAAACAATTATGAATGGCTGGGGTCACATTGATCATGGATTTTACATGCCTAATGATGATATGGTTTTATGTACGTCCAAAGAATGGGTGCCAAAATGTCTACGCAACAAATACATCGTTGAACTTAAAGGTTTATATAAACCTTTTGATTCTTATACTTTTTATCAATCTACACAAAAATTCAAAGATAAACTTGATTTAAACAATGATCAGTCCATTTTAGATTGGTTAAACTATTGGCTTATGGAATGGAAAGGGTACGCTCAAGAAGTAGCTTTTGAATCAAATGTTTTAGTTGTCAATCCAACAAATATAATATATAATACAGAACAACCAAAAGTTTTTAAATTACTAGAAACGTTTGGAATTAATTGTCATGTATGCAAAATAAGGCACGGAGGATTTTGGGACGCAGGAATCCATTGTCTTACTTTGGATATAAAAAGAAAAGGAAAGAAAAGAAAAATTATTTATGAATGATGATCTTAAAAAAGAAGAAGATGGTATAACCCCATATGTTCAAGCTTATTTTAGAGCACCCGTTAGAAGGCTTGCTCCCAAAATGCAGAGAAATGATTTTTGCCAAATCAATAACAAAAAATTTAAAAAATGCTGTGGAGCAGATGGCAGTAATTTCTGCAAAAAACTTCTTACCGATTACCTAGATGGACTTCAAAAAGCTCAAGAACAATTAGCTAAAAATGATCAAAGCAGTTGACATCATCTTTGGATTAGCTTGGGGCGATGAAGGCAAAGGCAAGATAAGTAATGCAATATCTAAAAATTATGATATTGTTTGTCGTTGGAATGGTGGCCCCAATGCAGGTCACACAGTTTATCTTAATGATAAAAAGTATAAAACTCATATCATTCCTTGTGGTGTTTTTCAAAATAAACTTAGCGTCATTGGTCCAAATTGCGTTATCAATATTGATAAATTTTTTGATGAGATAGAGTACTTAAAGAAAGAGGGATTTGATACATCTTTAATCAAAGTAAGCCCTAAAGCCCATATCATTACTGAAAAACATATTCAGTATGATCTTAAATTTTTAAAACCTAAACTTGGAACTACTGGGCAAGGAATTGCTCCAGCTTATGCAGATAAAGCTTTACGAACTGGGAAACTTGCTGGAAATTATTTAGATAAACAATATCTTTGGGATGGAGAGCTTTATGGAGAAATTCTTTGCGAAGGAGCGCAAAGCTTTTGGTTGGATTTAAATTATGGAGATTATCCATATGTTACAAGTAGTGAGACTCTGCCATACTCTGCTTGTTCTTTAGGCTTTAGTCCTAAAAAAATAAGAGAGATAATTGGAGTAGCAAAAATTTATGATACCAAAAGTGGAGTAGACCCACTCTTTCCAGAATCTCTTTGGGAAGATTCGGAGTTGAATATGATTATTGATATAGGTCAAGAATTTGGATCTACAACTGGAAGAAAAAGAATAGTCAATTGGCTTAATTTGAACAAACTAATTGATGCGCTTAAAATCTCTGGAGTAACAAAACTTATAATTAATAAATGCGATGTATTGGAGAAAATTAATACTTATAAAGTATATCAAAATAATAGTTTATATAATTTTAATACATTACAAGGAATGCAGTCTTTTATTAAAGCTTATTTAAATCACGCACTTAATGATTATGTTGAAGTCGTATTTTCTGGTGATAAAAGTAAAATTTAAAAATAAAGCAACCACTTGTTATCGCATTTAATTCCATGCCCTTGCAAGGTGATTCTTGATTCATCAGAATAAATGGGATTATAAAACGGCGCGATTTGATGAAGCAGATTTCCTTTAAATAAAACTATACTACCAATTTCATAAGATAGAATTTTTGGTTGCAGAAACTTTTCATAGTCTTCTCTGCTTGGAGTATTTGTTTTAAAAATTGTTGAATACTTGTCGTAAACATCAGAATAGAATTCGTAACTTTGTTCTTCTGTTTGTTTGTCCCAGTTATCTTTATCCCAATAATATAATCCTGCACCACTTTTAGGCAATTTTAAACATAAAGTAAAAGTAATAGGCGAATCAAAATCAACAACACTATATTTTTTTAATAAATAATTTTTATGTAATTCATAAGGAGTATCAATATGCAAAGAGGTCAATGGCAATAAAGCGTCTTTATGATCTGTATAAAATATATGAAATCCTGGATAACTTAAATTTTCATCAAAATAACAAGGTTCATTTATGCTTAACTCTAAGTAGTCCTTGACAATATTAAGCAAATCTAAAAAGTTATTTTTAATAACTGGGTTGATTTTATTTTTAATTAAATTATATTCTTCTAAACCATTAGCGTAACTTGCTGCACCTAAAGTACTAAACTTATTGTCTGCATAAGAATTAAATACATCCTTGCAATCAAGCACTCTTAATGAGTATAATTCAGCTTGATCTTCAGTTAATATTTTATCAAATTTTAACATTATTTTTAATAATTAATTCTATAAAATCCAGCATCTGATCTTTACTAAAGTCGTTTTTCATAACATTAACGCAGTAGCAAACGAATTCAACATTTCCTTTGAAATAACCAGTATGAGAATGCACTCTGTCGAGACTTAATTTTGTTGGGCTTTTTTTAATATCTTCATCTTGAGAACTTCTTGGCATTTCCATGACTATATTTGTATATGTACATAAACCATTTTGCTTTTCCCAAATTTCCTTTAAGTATTCCAGAGTTAAATCCGTTTCCTCTCCTCTTTCTTTGCTTCTTGATCTAGCTTTATTTAAGGAGTATTTAAAAGGACTGTATTCATCTAATCTATTAGCTTCATAACCTTTTAGTAAACTAATATTACCTTTATTTTTTTCTAATTTACTTGGGTTATTTTTGTAATCAGCTTTTCCAGAGCATTTTAAACTGCAATAGAATTTATCTTGGCCAGCTTTAATTTTTCTATTATAATCACCTTGTCTTATTTCGTGCTCTTTACCACATTCGGCGCAAATTATTTTTGTCTTTTTTATCTTCATATAAGTATCATACATGAATCTTATTGTATTGTCTAGTAAAAATGCGGACACAGGGATTCGTTTGCTTGGACCCGAGAGGAATTGAACCTCTGTCTTTTAAAAATCTAAATTAAAACACTACAAGTTTAGTTCTTTTTATTTTTAGCCTTGTATAGATAAAGAACAAACATACTTAGCTATTTTATTTTGAATATTGAATACTATAAGAATAAAAAAACTTATAATACTCAAACATCTAATAACGCAATATTCCAGTAGATGTATCGTGGATATCACGCTGTAACTTAGGCTACAGATTCGGCCATCTCAACAAGAGAAACTCTTGCTGAAACATGACCTTTATATTTTGCTGTTTTGGCAGTTAATATAATTGAAACTTTTTAAGGAGTCCTCGATTCAACCTCCACCTGCATTTCAATTTATTTTCTTAAAATCGAAACCAGTACGGGCCCAATGTTAAAGAACTATAATGTATATTACATTAGATTTTGACTTTTATCAATATTTTATGTATAATACTAGTATGCAAAAGATATATACTTTATTAGATCAAATTATTGAAAAAAATATTTGGGAAGATAATATGAGCAAAGATAAAGATGCTACTGGCGACAATTGGGATGTACATCATTTAAAATTATTAAGAACCTTACTAGAAGAATATGAAAAAGAAAAAAGCTCATAAAGTAAAAGATTTTACAGATAGATCGAATTATTGCATTGCCACTTGCGAGTGGATTGCTAATAAAGCTTTTAATATCTTGTCTAAACTAGATGAACTAGATAACGATAAATTTTGCTCATCTTATAATAAGAAATTTGAAGAGTACATGAAAGAATTAAAATATTTATTAAATAAAAGCGACAAAGAAATGCAAACAATGGATAATTTAGAAAAAGAATTAAGAGTCCTTCAAAAGAAAAAATAATATGCCCAAAACCAAAAGAAAAAAATATTACGCAATCTTATCAAAGAACGATAATTTTCTTCATGGAGTATTTCCCCTATCAAAAGAAGGATACAAAGAGGCGAAAACCTACATACAGAAAATTTCACCAAAAAACCATAAAAATTTCTATATACAAGAAAAATAATATTATATAGCCCAATAGTGTAAATTATTATGTGAAAGCAGAAATAGCAATTTGTCAAGAGTTCTCAAATAAGATTCATTATAAAGAATCAGAAAAAAGTATACTCGTTTTAGTTGATGAAAAATACTTTGAAGATTTAAAAACTCAATTAGATAAATTGAACTATAAAGTAATAAGCAAAACTAACCAAGGAACCTCTACTGTAGTCGAGTTTGTTAAGATACATAAAGTACATTAATTAGTCAAATACTTTTGCGAGCTTACAATGGCGAGAAACTAGATAATTTTATCTAGTCATTTTTTATATTTAATGTGTAATATTAGGTACTATGCCTAATATTAATTTAAATGATCCTACAGAAAAACGCATATCATTAGTTTATGATGCAACCACAGACTCTTATAAAGCCCAAGAAGCTATAACAGTAGATGATTTAACATCAAAAGGTGGGACAATATCTAATTTTACACAAAGCGGAACAAATGGAACAGTATTACAAGCAAATGCTAATCGTGAAGAACTTTTTATTCAAAATTTACAAAGCGGCAATCTTTATGTAAAATACGGAGCTTCTGCTGCTTCTAATTCATTTAATTTTGTTCTAGCATCAAGTACTGTTTCTGGAGGTGGTGATGGTGGAAGTTTAAGTGATCTTAATTATACAGGAATAGTTAGTGTTAGTGGAGTGAATTCAAGTTATATTTGTTGGGAAAGAAGTTAATTTAACTTTATATTGACTATATGATAGTCAAGAAAACCAAACAACTCGGAAACTTTAAAAAAGGAATAAATTTATATGTTCCTAAAAAAAGAATAGTTTCAGCCGCACCCAGCGGGATTCCTGTGGCGAGTACGAGTCAAATTATTGTGTCCAATAATGGAATAGTAGTTGGTGTTTATAACAATGGAAACGGAACTTACACTAGAGATGGATTATATAATGGTAGTGGTGGTGATACTGTTTATTATGCTTTTGATACAGATGGAAACGCAAAAATAGCTTTAGGAGGTAATTATTTAGTCAACGGGGGTATGGGTGGAGTAAGTTGGTATGTTGGATACTACTATGATAATGAATTTACTTATTCATTTAATCCATCCACAGACGCAAATTACATCCCGACATCTGGCTGGACTCCATCCATCACCATCACCGCCGCGTAAAAATAGTGTAACTATATTAAACAATATGGAAATCGATTTTTCAAAAGATATACTAGCAGCAAAAAAAGGCAAAGCGCCACTTAACAAACCATTTCGTCTTCCTTCTGGAAGCAAAAAGAAGTTTGGTGTTTATGTTAAAAACGATAAAGGTAATATTGTAATGGTAAAATTTGGCGATCCAAATATGTCCATTAAAAGAGATAATCCAGAAAGACGCAAAGCATACAGAGCAAGACATGGTTGCGATAATCCTGGCCCAAAATATAAAGCTAATTACTGGTCTTGTAAAATGTGGAGCGCAAAACCAGTTAGTAAAATTACTGGAAGTGAAGAAGAAGTTACCTTAGAAGCAGAAGTTCAAGCTAAAGGCAAAGGTCTTTGGTACAACATTCAACAAAAGAAAAAAAGAATGGGCAAAAATTATCGTCCAGCAAAACCTGGTTCTCCTAATCGTCCTTCTCAAGAAGCTCTTAAAAAAGCTCAAGCCAACGATTATTTAAATGAAGAATATGAATGGGATGGCGAAACAGAGTTTGATCAAATTGTATTTTTAGAAGATAAAAGTTTAGCTCAAGTTGAAGAAGTAGAAGATGAATTTGAAGATTATAAAGAAGATTTTTATGGAATGATAGTTGGTTCAATTAATTCTATCTATCAACATTCAAAAAATGTAGTTGAAAAATTAAATGATCCAATGGTAAAAGAAAATCTTACAGAACCATTTTTACAACAAATGGCAATTCTTGCAGAAGATTACATGATCACAATTCATAACTACGTAATGTTTAATAAAGAAAATGAAGAATCAGAAGACATGGAAGAAAACGAAGCTTCCACAATGTTTAAAGTTGGAGATAAAGTCAAGAACGTTAATGCTAACTGCAAACATTATGGTAGCGAAGGTATAGTTAAAGAAATTCGTGATCTTCCAGATGATATGGGTTATGCAGTAGTTTATGAATGCACTAACGAAGGATCAAATTGGAAAAAAGGTGATATGCTTGGTAAAACAGAAGTTCAATTACAAAAAATCGAAGCAGAATGGAGCATGAAGTATAAAAGAAGTATAGATTGCAACAATCCAAAAGGTTTTAGTCAAAAGCAACATTGCAAAAGTAAAGCTTCAGAAGATGAAAAATATGATATGGAAAATGATGAAGAATACAAAGGTATGACGGTTACTGAAGGTCAAAAATTTAACGATTTCCTAAAGCAATGCATTCCAACCAAACAAGGTGACGATAAAAGTAAGTTTAAATCTTGCTTAGAAGAATATAGAAAAAATAAATAATATAGAATATAGGCTAATAACCATATATCATATATTATCTAATGCTCATATCAGATAAAATAAAGTTCTTTAGTATTTATTTTTATTGCTCAGATTTAAATTTTAAAAATAAAAATCCTAATCCAGAGTTTAAGTATAATATACTTTTAATTGGTAATAAGTATGATAATGGATACATTATGACCCAATTTATTACAGAATATGAAAATCGTATAGATAATATTAATTATTCTTATGATGCATCATCTGCAAAAGATCTTCAAGTTACTCTTAACGAAATTTTCTCTCAAATACAAAATCCTAAAAATAAATTTATTTTATTATGTGAAGATAATATTGATTACGACAAGATACAAAATATACTTGAAAAATGGAAAAATGATATTATAATCATAAATAGAGAAAATTAATTCCCAAATAGCTCAATGGTAGAGCACCTCGCTGTTAACGAGGCTGTTCTAGGTTCAAATCCTAGTTTGGGAGTTTTGGAACGATGGCTGAGTGGTCTAAAGCAGAAGTTTACTAAACTTCCGATGGTTCACTCCATCCGTAGGTTCGAATCCTACTCGTTCCGATTAATTTATGTTAAAGTACTTAAAGCAGACATTAGAGTAATTAACCTAGCATTTAATAAAGATAGATCTAAATTCTCTCCCAGAGAATAAAAACTAATTCTTACGTCGCTATGACCAATTGTTCTGAAGCCTGTAATACAATTATCTCTATAATTTAGTGCATATATGAAAATATCATTATTTTTTGGAGACCCAGCTCCTCTTGATCTAGTCCGTACAGTAGAATTATTTCTGTAAATATATGTTGAATTATTATTTGATGATAATCCTACAAATCCATTATGAGAATTAGTGGCAGCTGTTGAACCCGAATCAGATCTAAAAATAATAGTCCATAGTGAAGAAAGCCATCTTAAACTCTCGCCATCAGTTGTTGTACATGAATCTGAATTACCATAAATGAAACTAGCATTATTTGCTGATGTAGATGTAACATAAAATGCTCGATGAATACTATTTGTTGGATCTGCATCAGAAGTTCTATTAGAATTTAAATATTTATTAGACGCATTTCCTTGTAGACCTGTGGCTCTATTATAATCAGAAGATATAAAAAAATTATTTGTTGGCGCCGTACCTTTTAGTGGAATTAAAGCTCCATTTAATGTTCTAGCGCCAGCTAAAATACAAGAACTTTTGATAGCATCCCAAATTCCATCAGATTTACATCCTATAATAAAAGTATTAATTGCAATTTTTGTTGTATCCTCTAAAGCTTGACCATCTACTGATTGGACTCTATTAAAATACGAAATAGCATCAAGATCATATCTTTGTTTACCAGTCATTTTTCCAGTTCCACCGCCTTTAATTATATTTCTTGGCATATCTTTAATTTACACCCTTATTTGCTAATAAGAAAATGCCAAATATATTTGACAAAATCTCAATATAAACATATAATATACTAATATGAATAAAATTAAAACACTAGCATTAATCGCATTATTTTCTGCCTCTTTAGGCTTGGCTGACTCTGGTACACAAAGCGAATCCACTCCAGTAGCAGATGGTTTCTTATCCGCTGGAGATCTAGTATTTGTTCGTCCAATTTCAACCGCAGCAACAATTGGTGCATTTGGAATTTTTGCAATAGTAGCACCATTTACTGAAATGGCTGGATGCACAGAAGAAACTTACGAAGGTCTTGTAGAAAAGACTGGAAAGTTTTCTTTTGATCGTGATCTTGGCGATTTCAACAAGTAATATTTACTAACAAAAAAATCCCAAATATATAAAACTTGACAAAGTTTATATATTCTATATAATACTTTTATGAGATATATTTTGTCTTATGCATTATACATTATAGGCGATATAATAAGCATGACAATTATGAATTGGGGAGATGGATATGGGTACAAAATTTATAGTAAAGTTATGCTTTGGAGTGTGGATTTAGATAAAGAATGCAAAATTTGGAAACGAGTTAAAAGCAAAAGGAAAAAACGATAACATGAACTGGATTAAGATATTAAATTTTATTGATGGAGTTTTTGAAGAAGAAAAAGAAGAACCGATCTTAGGAACTCTTTATAAGATCAAAGGGGAAGATCTTCCATTTAGATATATTAGATTTACGAATGGTAATTATTCAAATAAGCCAGTATATCATTTTAAACACCATCAATTAAAAGAACATAAGTTTAATGATCTATCCAAAGTAGAAAGAAAAGCCAATCAAAAAGAAATAAATATTTACAATGATATTAAAGATCATGTAAATGAAATTGCAAAAAAATTTAAAAATTGATTTGTGAACGATATTTTTGCAAATAAAGAGTCATTTACGAACAGAATGATGCGAAATAAAAGTTCTATTTGCTAACGAAAAAATCCCAAATATGAACACAAATGAGCCAAATAAAGGAGCTGGGAAAGGCGATAAACCTCGAAATTGTTTCTCTGATAGTTTTAAGAAAAACTATGACAGCATAAAATGGAAAAATGAAAATCATAAGTCATTGATTAAAAAACAATTAAAAAACCATAATGGTTCATCTACATATATTTACAGATAATATATAGAGTATTGACAGATTTGACAAAGAGTAATATACTCTTACTATGAGAAAAGGAGTTTGTTGTATTGTATTAAGTCTAACTGAACAAGATAATCCTATCAAGTTCAATACTATGACTTATGCTCGTTTCTCGGCTATGGATAGAAAGGAAGCATTATCTACCCTTTCTTCTAGAATATTAAACAATATGACTACTACATATCAATACATAAAGTATTGTGCAGACCATAATCATACTTATAGAATTTCTTCTGATCTATTTCCTCTTATTACTTATGATAAAGCAGATGTTAAGCTCGAATATTTACCAGATTACACCAGAATACTAGCATCATTTGATAGTATCAAACATCTAATTCAATCTAGGAATGTAAGAGTATCTTGCCATCCTAGTGAATTTAATGTTCTTGCAAGTGACAACGAAAACGCAATAACTAAAACAATCAAAGAATTAAATCACTATGGTTGGTTTATGACGCAAATCGGTTGTCCACTAAA